>Ga0102887_1000730_pt1 | contig 15334 bp, 13 predicted proteins | sample Colrivmet1550B02_FD_84504 | JGI IMG/M metagenome (GOLD analysis project Ga0102887, IMG submission 84504) | Estuarine microbial communities from the Columbia River estuary - metaG 1550B-02 | ecosystem: Environmental > Aquatic > Marine > Intertidal zone > Estuary | place: USA: Columbia River...
AAAAACAAGACCAACCTTTATTCCAACTTATCAAAAGAGCTACTTTATCAAGGAACTCACTTACAAACTCTTGATCTCTATTTCGCCACGGTTTCTCGCCATCTTCTTTAAAAATTTCTGTCCACCTCGAAAGCATATTTCCAGAAAGATGTTTAACAATCGTAGCGATAGAATTACTATTTCCGTTAGGAATCCAATTCAATTCGGTATCAGAAAGTTGATCGATAGTTTTTTCACCTAATGATTTATAGTAAATAAATTCTTTAGATACACTTTCTAAGTAGGAGTTTCTCATGACTGATTTCAACTATTTTTAAAATTCAAACTTACTGAATTCACACAGTAGCGTGTGCCAGTTTGGGTAGGACCATCATTAAACACATGTCCTAAGTGTCCATCACAGGTTTTACAAACAATTTCGGTTCGGATCATACCCAGAGTTTTGTCGGAAACATAACCAACCTTTCCTTTAATAGATTCATCAAAACTTGGCCACCCACAATGGGCATCAAACTTGGTACTACTTTCAAACAAGGGTTCATTACATCCAGCACAACAATAGGTGCCTTTTTCAAAATGTAGATTGTAAGTTCCTGAATGTGGCATTTCAGTTCCCTTTTTCCTAAGAATACGGTATTGTTCATCCGTTAATTCTTCTTTCCAATTTACTTCAGGTTTATTCATTTTTTGTCGGTGTAAATATTAAAGCAGCACCATTAATACAATGCCGTTTACCAGTTGTTTTGCGGGGACCGTCATTAAACACATGTCCAAGGTGCCCACCACAAGTTGCACAATGCTCTTCGGTACGTGCCATTCCAATGTTATAATCGACAGAAAACGCTACATTTCCTTTAATTTCTTTGTCAAAACTAGGCCATCCGGAACCCGAATCAAATTTGTCTGCTCCCATAAATAAAGGCGTGTTGCAAGCCGCACAACTATAAACCCCAGGTGTATATGTTTTATTTAGAGGGCTAGAAAAAGCGCGTTCGGTTCCTGCCTCTCTCAAAACATAATATTGAAGTTCACTTAGCTGCATTTTCCATTCCTGTTTTGTTTTGGTTACCGAAAAAACTTCTTTTTTTTGGGCGTTCGTTTGACAAGAAAATAATAAACTGAGTATGAAAATTGAAGTGATTTTTTTGGTGTTCATGAGTAGGATTTCTAATTATTTTTTATAAAAATAAGTAATTATTTAATTCGTTATTTTTTTTTCACATAAATTTGTGACCAATCATACTTTAATGCCAATTCAGTAGTACGTTTTTAGCAGTTTAAAACATAAAAAAAATACAATGAAAAATCAGCTTTTTACTATTTTAATAGGAATCCTTTGTTTCTCTTGTGCGACCAATCCGTTTACGGGTAAAAAAACAATGGCTTTTATGCCAAACTCACAGTTATTGCCAATGGCTTTTGCTGAATACGATAAATTTCTTTCTGAAAACAAAGTCATTAAAGAGACTCCGGATGCAGAAATGATTACTCGAGTTGGTCAACGAATTTCGGTAGCTGCAGAACGTTGGTTAGATGCTAACAATCATCAGGGGTATTTGAAAGATTATAAATGGGAATACAATTTAGTAGATGATAAATTAGTAAATGCGTGGTGTATGCCAGGTGGTAAAATTGTGTTTTATACAGGTATTTTACCAATAGCTAAAAATGAAGCTGGTATTGCTGCTATTATGGGTCATGAGGTGGCACATGCTTTAGCCAACCACGGTCAGCAACGTATGAGTGCGGGTATGATTCAACAAGGATTAGGAGCGGGTGTTGCAATTGCTACGAAAGATAAAAGCGATTCAGAACAGGATGTGTGGATGCAAGCATTTGCGGTAGGTTCATCTGTTGGTGGGATGTTACCTTTTAGTCGATCACATGAAACGGAGGCGGATGAAATCGGTTTGTATCTTACTGCAATTGCTGGTTACAATCCCGACGAAGCTTCGTTATTATGGGAACGTATGAAAGCAAATAGCGACGGAAAAAGTTCTCCCGAATTTTTGAGTACCCACCCATCAAATGATTCAAGAATCTCCAATTTAAAGGTATTGGCAGCCAAAGCAAAAGAAGAAGCACGTAAATTTGGAGTTATATCTTTTAGGTAACATTGTCTTTAAAATTGAATTAAATCATTAAATTGGAAGCTGATTAACCAATGAAGCAGCTTTTATGAAAAAATTTAAAAAAGGAAGTAAGAAACTTACCAAAGCTTGGGCTTTTTACGATTGGGCTAACTCTGTATATCCGCTCGTGATTAGTACTGCAATTTTTCCAATTTATTACAGCAGTATGACAAGCTCCTTTGCTAACGAAGCAGGAGATATATCTTATTTAGGCACTTTTTGGGATCCAACAACTTTATATGACTACACACTGTCATTATCATTTCTAATAGTGGCCTGTTTTTCGCCTATACTTTCTGCGATTGCAGATTATATGGGGAATAAATTAAAATTCTTAAAATTCTTTTGTCTTTTGGGAGCACTTTCGGTGATGTGCTTGTTTTTTTTTACAGGGCCTGAAACTTTATGGGTAGCACTCACATTTACTGTTTTTGCAAGCATTGGTTTTTGGGGGAGTTTGGTGTTTTATAACGCTTACTTACCAGAAGTTGCTTATCCAGAGCAGCAAGATAAAGTCAGTTCTCAAGGTTTTATTTTTGGATATATAGGATCGGTTTTATTACTCGTTTTTAGTCTTGTAATGGTTCAAAAACCTGAGTGGTTTGGAATTTCAGACCCTACCTTAGCACCCCGAATTACATTTCTATTGGTAGGAGTTTGGTGGCTTGGATTTTCTCAAATTACTTACCGTCGTTTGCCTAATAATATATACAACCAGACACCTGAAAAAGATTTTATATGGAAAGGGCTTAAAGAATTAAAAATTGTACTCAAAGAACTTGTTGTTTACCCACAACTTAAATATTTTTTAGTCGCCTTTTTCTGTTTTAGTGTAGGAGTTCAGACTATCGTTTTGATGGCTGGGATTTTTGGTAGTAAAGAACTTGGATTACCAACTTCAAATCTAATTTTTACGATTATACTCGTTCAATTAGTGGCGATTGTGGGTGCTTATTTATTTTCAAAATTATCAACAAAGATTGGAAATATTAGAACCTTAAAATTGACCCTTATTATTTGGGGAGCTGTCTGTCTATTGGCCTTTTCGTTAGACATTAATCAACCCGATGTAGATTATTATTTTTATGGTTTAGGCATTTTGTTAGGCTTTGTTTTAGGGGCGACTCAATCCATCGGACGTTCCACTTACTCTAAACTTTTACCAGAAACACAAGACCATGCCACTTATTTTAGCTTTTATGATGTTACTGAAAAAATTGCAATTGTTTTGGGTATGTTCGTATTTGGATTGCTCATATCACTAACAGATTCTATGCAGTATTCTGTGCTCTCATTGGCTGTCTTCTTCGCAATTGCCTATATTGTTTTAAACCGAATAAAAGCCACCGAATTTGTCAAATAATAACTTATTTATTCTCTTTAAAACTTAAATTGGCATAAGAATTGACCTTTGTTAATTAGAACCAAAGTTGATACCCTGTTGAAAGGAGATAACTTTTGTTTAAGTTGAATTATAAATATCAAATTAGTTCTGTTTTATGACAGAATGACCTAATATACATATGAGCAAATCAAAATTTACAATGCTTGACAGTTTGTCATTACAAGACTTTGACGAAAATTCAGAGTTAATTCCGTTGATGACTTCTGAAGATGAAGAAGCCATTAAAAACGAATCATTACCAGAGACAGTTCCGATTCTCTCTTTACGAAATACAGTACTGTTTCCAGGAGTTGTTATCCCAATTACTGCTGGACGCGACAAGTCCATTCAGTTAATTAATCAGGCCAACACAGGTTCAAAAGTTATTGGTGTGGTTTCTCAAAAAGATGAGACAGTCGAAGACCCAACCATTGATGATATTTATACAACAGGAACAGTTGCTCGTATTTTAAAAGTTCTTAAAATGCCTGATGGCAATACCACCGTAATTATTCAGGGTAAAAAGCGATTTCAAATTTCAGAAATGGTTTCAGAAACCCCTTATATGGTTGCTAAAATTCAAGGTGTTCCAGAAATCACACCCTTAGATACTACTGAATTTCCAGCGATTATTGAATCCATTAAGGATCTAGCACTTCAAATAATCAAACAAAGTCCTACAATTCCTAGTGAAGCATCATTTGCGATTAAGAACATTGAAAGTAGTTCATTTTTAATCAATTTTGTATCTTCAAACATGAATCTTTCTGTTGTTGAAAAACAGAAATTATTAGAAGTTCATGATCTTCAAGAACGTGCTTTATTGACTTTAAAGCACATGAATGTTGAGTTTCAACGTTTAGAACTCAAAAATGATATCCAATCCAAAGTGCAAAGCGACATGAGTCAGCAACAGCGCGAGTATTTCCTACAACAGCAAATTAAAACTATTCAAGAAGAATTGGGTGGGGTAAGCTATGAAGAGGAAATTGAAGAAATGAAAGCGCGAGCTGTTAAAAAGGAATGGAACAATAAAGTTGAGGCACATTTTAATAAAGAAATTGGAAAGCTGCAACGGATGAATCCACAAGTTGCGGAGTATTCAATTCAACGAAATTATTTAGATTTGTTTTTGGATTTGCCTTGGGAGTCATTTAGTAAAGATAATTTTGATTTGAAGCGCGCCCAAAAAATATTGGATCGTGATCACTTTGGTTTAGAAGAAGTCAAACGTCGAATTATTGAATATTTAGCGGTTTTAAAACTTAGAAAAGACATGAAATCTCCGATCCTTTGTCTGTATGGTCCTCCAGGAGTTGGTAAAACATCTTTAGGAAAGTCCATAGCAGAAGCTTTAGGAAGAGAATATGTACGAATTTCTTTAGGGGGTCTTCGTGATGAAGCGGAAATTAGAGGCCATAGAAAAACATATATTGGCGCAATGCCAGGACGAATTTTACAAAGTTTAAAAAAGGCAGGAACTTCTAATCCTGTATTTGTATTGGATGAAATTGATAAGTTATCGAGTTCCAACCAAGGAGATCCTTCTTCTGCTATGTTAGAAGTTTTAGACCCTGAACAAAATTCTGAGTTTTATGATAACTTTTTGGAAATGGGGTATGATCTTTCTAAGGTTATGTTTGTGGCTACATCAAATAGTTTAAACACGATTCAACCTGCACTTTTAGATCGCATGGAAATTATTAATGTAAATGGTTACACCATTGAAGAGAAAGTTCAAATAGGAAAAAAATATTTATTGCCTAAGCAAATTAAAGAACATGGAATGAAAGGTTCTGACCTCAAAATTGCACAACCTCAATTAGAAAAAATTGTGGAAGGTTATACAAGGGAATCAGGTGTTCGTGGGCTTGAAAAACAAATTGCTAAAATGGTGCGTTATGCCGCCAAAAATATTGCAATGGAAGATGCATACAAAGTTAAGGTTTCAAATGAAGTAATAGTTGATGTTTTAGGCAGTCCAAAACTAGAACGTGATAAATATGAAAATAATGATGTTGCAGGCGTGGTAACTGGGTTGGCATGGACACGAGTTGGAGGTGATATTTTATTTATTGAATCTATTTTATCTAAAGGAAAGGGAAGTTTAAATATCACTGGAAATTTAGGAAAAGTTATGAAAGAATCTGCAACCATTGCGATGGAATACATTAAAGCAAATGCAGAGATGTATGTTTTAAAACCTGAAATCTTTGATACTTACAATGTTCATATTCACGTTCCAGAAGGTGCCACTCCCAAAGATGGTCCTAGTGCTGGAATTACGATGTTAACGTCTTTAGTTTCTTTGTTTACACAGAAAAAAATTAAAAAGAATTTAGCAATGACGGGGGAAATTACTTTGAGGGGTAAAGTACTTCCTGTAGGGGGAATTAAAGAAAAGATTTTGGCAGCTAAACGCGCAAAAATTAAAGAGATCATTCTATCGAAAGAAAATAAAAGTGATATTGAAGATATCAATCAAACTTATCTAAAAGGCTTAACATTTCATTTTGTTTCTGAAATGAGTGAAGTTATAGAAATAGCGATTACAAATCAAAAAGTAAAAAACGCAAAAATACTCTAATATTGAATATTTGGGCTCAGCTCAAAATAAACGCTTCTAATATTCGTTTTAGAATTGATTTATTTATTTTTACACGCGAATGAAAATATTGGTGTCGTTTTTTATAGTTATAACTTGTAGTGGTGCTTTGCATGCACAACTTGGAGGTGAATCTACGTATCAATTCTTGAATTTAATGTCTTCGCCACGTCAGGCTGCTTTGGGAGGAAAAGTTATTACAAATGTAGATTATGATGTCACTCAAGCGTTGTACAATCCAGCGACAATTAATGTTGAAATGGACAACCAATTGGCATTAAACTACTCGAGTTATCTTGGAGATGTTCGTTATGGTACTGCTGCTTATGCTTATACATGGGATCGTAGAACACAAACCTTTCATATTGGGATGACATATGTAAATTACGGGAATTTTGATGGATATGACGAAAATGGAGTCAGTACAGGTACATTTTCCGGAAGTGAAGCTGCATTTTCTGCTGGGTATGCGATTCAAATTGGATATTCTGATTTTTATGCTGGAGCAAACGTTAAGTTGATATCCTCTAAATTAGAACAATACAATTCCTTTGGAATTGCTGCTGATATCGGTTTAATATATATTGATGAATACTTAGATTTTAATGCGGCATTGGTAATTCGTAATTTTGGAATGCAACTAACAACTTATGCAGGAATGAAAGAGTCTCTGCCATTTGAAGTTGATCTCGGATTTTCTCAAAAACTTGAAAATGTCCCTTTAAGATGGCATTTAACTTTTGAGAATTTACAACAATGGCCGATCGCATTGGTAAACCCAGCAAGAGGCACCACAGACTTAAACGGCACACAAACACCTGAAGAAGTTGGATTTTTTAGCAATTTGATACGACATACCATTTTAGGAGTAGAATTATTTCCCGATAAAGGGTTTAACATCCGATTGGGGTATAGTTTTAGAAGGGCAGCGGAGTTAAAAATATTAGAACAACGAAATTTTTCAGGACTTTCTTTTGGCATTGGCTTAAAATTTAATAAATTGAGATTTAGTTATACACATGCTCGCTATTCATCTGCGGCAAACACAAGTTTTCTGGGTCTTCAAATAAATTTACAATAGTGAAAAAAATAACAATAGCGATAGATGGTTTTTCTTCTACAGGAAAAAGTACTCTAGCTAAACAATTAGCTCAAAAACTTCAATATGTTTATGTAGATTCTGGGGCGATGTACCGTGCTGTTGCATTATATGCATTACAACATAAATTAATTCAAGACAAGGTGCTTAATACGACTTTACTTATTGATCAGTTGCCATTAATTAAAGTGACTTTTCAATTCAATGAATCTTTAAAAGCATCCGAAATCTACTTAAATGGCGTGAATGTTAATACAGAAATTAGAGGTATGGAAGTTTCCAATACTGTTAGTAGGGTCGCAACAGTTCCTGAAGTACGCCAACAACTGGTAGATTTACAACAACAAATGGGAGCCGATAAAGGAATTGTCATGGACGGAAGAGATATTGGAACAGTCGTTTTTCCAAAAGCAGAATTAAAACTTTTTATGACGGCTTCAGCAGATACCCGAGCCCAGCGTCGGTATAAGGAGCTGATAGCGTCGGGGACTGTGGTAACTTTTGAAGCTGTTCTTGAAAACATTACTTCACGAGATCATCTTGATTCTACTCGAAAAGATTCTCCACTTTTTAAAGCAACTGACGCTATAGAAATTGACAACTCAAATTTGAGTTTAGACCAGCAATTTGAAAAGGTATTAGCTCTTGTGCAATCAAAATTATAACTCACAAAACTTCTCTCTGAAAAACAGATAAGAAATCTTTTGGATTCAATAGAGAATAGTTGTAACATTGCACTCCTTTTAGCAAATAATAGATTCAGTAAAAGGAATTAACCTTAATTAATAACGCTTTTGTAGAAGAGCTTAATCGAATCTAACTTCTATAAAATACAAATTTTAAAACAGCCATGGCTGAAGAAAAAAACACAAATGTGGAAGAAGTTACTGCAGAAACTACCGCAGTAGAAACGCCACAAATAAACGAAGCTCAAGCAAATCCTGAGCAATTCCTAAAAGATTTTAACTGGCACAATTACGAAGAAGGTATTGACCCTGTGGATGATGCTAAACTCGATGAATTTGAGAAGCTAGTTGCAAGTAATTTTGTAGATACACTTGATGATCAGGTTGTAGAAGGCACAGTAATTCATATTTCTGATCGTGATGCGATTATTGATATCAATGCTAAATCTGAAGGAGTTATCTCATTAAATGAATTTCGTTACAATCCAAATCTTGCAATTGGTGACAAAGTAGAAGTTTTAATTGATGTGCGTGAAGATGCAACAGGTCAACTAATTCTTTCTCACCGTAAGGCTAGAGTTATCAAAGCATGGGATCGTGTGATTGCTGCTAATGAAACTGGAGAAATTGTAAACGGTTTTGTTAAATGTCGTACTAAAGGTGGTATGATTGTCGATGTATTTGGTATCGAAGCATTCTTACCAGGATCACAAATCGATGTGAAGCCAATTAGAGATTACGATCAGTATGTAAACAAAACAATGGAATTCAAAGTTGTAAAAATCAACCACGAATTCAAAAACGTTGTTGTTTCGCACAAAGCGCTTATTGAAGCGGATATCGAAATCCAGAAGAAAGAAATTATCAGTCAATTAGAAAAAGGTCAAGTTCTTGAAGGTGTGGTTAAAAATATCACGTCTTACGGAGTCTTTATGGATCTAGGTGGTGTTGATGGTTTAGTTCATATTACGGACCTTTCTTGGTCAAGAATCAACCATCCAAGTGAGATTGTAGAACTGGATCAAAAATTAAATGTTGTAATCCTTGACTTTGATGAAAATAAATCAAGAATTCAATTAGGTCTTAAACAATTAAGCAAGCACCCATGGGATGCCCTTGGTGAAGATGTTAAAATTGGAGACGAAATTGAAGGTAAAGTTGTAGTCATTGCTGATTACGGTGCATTTATCGAGGTGGTAGAAGGAGTTGAAGGTTTAATTCACGTTTCTGAAATGTCTTGGTCTACACACTTGCGTTCTGCACAAGATTTCGTTAAAGTAGGCGATAAAATTAAAGCTCAGATTTTAACTTTAGACAGAGAAGATCGTAAAATGTCATTAGGAATCAAGCAATTATCTGCTGATCCTTGGACAGATATTACTTCTAAATTCCCTGTTGCTTCTAAGCATACTGGAATTGTAAGAAACTTTACAAATTTTGGTGTCTTTGTTGAATTAGAAGAAGGTATCGATGGGTTAATTTACATCTCTGATTTATCTTGGACTAAGAAAGTGAAACATCCAAGTGAATTTTGTGCTGTTGGAGATAACTTAGAAGTTATTGTTCTTGAATTAGACGTAGAAGCTAGAAAATTAAGCTTAGGTCACAAACAAACAACGGATAACCCTTGGGATAAATATCAGACTGAATTTGCGTTAAATACTAAGCATACTGCTTCTATTGAAGAAATTGTAGACAAAGGTGCGACAGTGAAATTTAATGAAGATGTTGTAGCATTTGTTCCTTCACGTCATCTTGAAAAAGAGGATGGGACTAAACTTAAAAAAGGTGAAGAGACTGAGTTTGTAATAATTGAATTTAATAAAGAATTCAAACGTGTTGTCGCTTCTCATACTGCTCTTTTTAAAGCAGAAGAAGTTAAGCATGTGAAAGCAGCAGTTAAAAAAGCAGCAAGTAGTGCAGCAGAAGCAAAACCAACTCTAGGTGATGCTAATGATGCTTTACAAGCACTTAAGGACAAAATGGACGGGAAATAATTTTCTCTAAGTTTTATAATTTAAAAAAACCTTCTCATTGAGAAGGTTTTTTTTATTTTCTCGCTTTTGATTCCTTAAGTTCAAATATTGGCCTGTTGCCATTTTACGTGCCATAAGATGGCTTTGTCTGCAGAGTTGCCAATAAATCAAGCCATTTATCAAAAGAAGTGCGTCACACGATATTCTAAGTTCTTATGAACTTTAAGTCGTTTCTGTGCTGGACTTCCTTTAAATTTGTGAACTCCAAATAAATTTTTTATCCAAAAATCGGTCAATTTTATTATGTGATATGGCCATTGTCTTTCACTAATTTGAGAATTAAACATGGGGCCTAACAATTTTATTTTCTAATTTTATAATAAAATGAAACGACTAAAATCTGGTCATCTTCACGATATTTCAAAGGTTTCATGTTTTGATTATTATAAGTTACACTATTAATAGATTTTGATTTGAAAAATTATTGCTAGTCTTTGATTTTAGTTATATATAAAAAAAAACCGCTTCTGTGACGAAGCGGCTTAAGTTTTAACAGTACTTTCTTAGGAATCAATAGAGCCTAAGACACGTTTCATAAAGCTATTCAAAGCTTCTTTATGTGACATTCCCTCTTTAATCATTTTATGAACTTCAAGTGCGCCATACATATTGGAAATTAATTCTCCAATCACATCTAATTCTTCGTCTTTTAGACTCGAAATTTCAGTAAGTGCTTCTAAAGTTTCAAGGGTTTCAATGACATAATCTTCATCGTTCTTCTCAATAAATTGCGTTAAGTGTTTAATTACTGGCAACTTCATCTACAAGTTCTTTTAGTATGTCAAACTTATTTGTTTGCGTCTGGTTTATAAATTGTCCTGATTTAAAAACAGCAAATGTAGGTAGATTGTCTACTGTAGCGAGTTTTCTACTTTCAGGAAATTTTTCTGCATCTACGATCACAAAAGTTGCTTCTGGCATTTCAGAAGCAAGTTTTTTAAATTTTGGTTTCATAATTCTACAATTTCCACACCATGTCGCAGAGTATTGTACGACTACAAATGAATTGTCGGAAATAATAGCTTTCAGATTGTCTTCAGAAAGTTCTTGCATGATAAATTAGTTTTAGTGCTTTGCTAGATAGCTTGCAGTTCCTTTAGCATTTGGCGTCATCGCATCTTTGCCTTCTTCCCAGTTTGCTGGACAAACTTCTCCTTTTTCTTGCACGTGTGTGTAAGCATCTACAAGTCTTAAAAACTCAGCGACATTACGTCCAAGAGGCATGTGGTTGATACTTTCATGTACAACTGTTCCTTCTTCGTCAATAATATAAGTAGCTCTGTAAGTAACGTTGTCACCTTCTACAAGTACCACTCCAGTTTCTTCGTTGTACGTTTCGTCTGAAATGTCTAAAATTCCAAGTGTTGATGCTAAATTTCTGTTAGAATCCGCTAAAATAGGGTAGGTGACACCTTCAATACCACCATTGTCTTTCGCCGTTGATAACCATGCAAAATGCACTTCTGGAGTATCACATGAAGCACCAATTACGATTGTATTTCTTTTTTCAAATTCTGCTTTTGCAGCTTCAAAAGCATGTAATTCTGTTGGGCATACAAAAGTAAAATCTTTTGGATACCAGAACAAAAGTACTTTTTTCTTGTTGTTGATTGCTTCTTCGAGAACGTTTACTTTAAAAGTATCGCCCATTTCATTCATTGCGTCTACGCTCAAATTTGGAAATTTTTTTCCTACAATTGCCATAATTTTTTTTTTAAAATTGTTAATTTAATTGTTGTAAAGATAAGTTATGATATTTCTTATTTTTGAAAAAAAAATTATAATTTCCTATACTGCTATAAGTATAAATGATTCTTTAGGATTTAAAAAAATTAAAACTTTTTAAGTTGTTTTATTTTAATTGATAACGCAGCAAATAATAGGGTCATAAACGGACTGATCCAATTAAAAAATGCAAAAATAAAATAATCTGCTACTGATACTCCTAGTACACCACTTTGATAAGCACCACAAGTATTCCAAGGAACTAACACGGATGTTACGGTTCCAGAATCTTCAAGAGTACGACTTAAATTTTCTGGTGCTAGTCCACGATCTTTATACGCTTTTTTAAACATTTTTCCAGGAACAACCAATGCCAAATACTGATCTGAAGCGGTAACATTTAGTGCTAAACAACTGGCAACGGTACTGGAAAATAGTCCAAAAGTTGTGGTAGCCAAACTTAGTAAGGCTTTACTGATTCGAGAAAGTGCGCCTATAGCATCCATAACGCCTCCAAATACCATAGCACAAACAATCAGCCAAATTGTCCCCAACATTCCATTCATTCCACCCGAAGTAAATAGATCGTTTAGTTCTAAGCTCGTAGTTTCAACGGCTGTATCTACAGTAATCGCTTTCATAACTCCTTTATAAGCAGTTTCAAAACTCATTGTATTTGTTTCTGCGATTGCCATTATAATTTGTGGTTGTGAAATGATGGCTGCAATTGCCCCCAACAACGTCCCAATGAGCAATGCTATTAATGGAGGTGTTTTTTTTACGATTAATATAATTACTAAAATAGGGACACTAAACAACCATGGCGAAATATTAAATGCACCGTCAATAGCTTGAAGTTTATCAGAAATGTCAGGGCTGCCAATTGTATCTATATTTAAGCCAATTATTAAGAAAATGATTAAAGTGACTATTATTGTAGGAACTGTCGTGTAAGCCATATACTTTATATGATCAAATAATTCACTACCAGCCATAGCAGGAGCCAAATTTGTGGTATCACTTAATGGCGACATTTTATCTCCAAAATATCCTCCAGATAATACTGCTCCCGCAGTCATCCCAGGAGAAATTCCTAAAGTATTTCCGATTCCTATTAATGCGATTCCCACAGTAGCAGATGTTGTCCAACTACTACCAGTGGCAATTGATATGATCGAACAAATAATGACAGAGGCTACAAGAAAAAATGTAGGATTTAAAATTTGTAATCCATAATAAATCATTGAAGGAATGATTCCACTAATAAGCCAAGTTCCTGCCAAAGCTCCTACCATTAATAAAATTAAAAGTGCTCCTGTAGTTGATTTTACATTTTCAGCGATTTCCTCTAACATTTGTTTATAACTAACTTTATTATAAAACCCTACAATTGCGGCGATAGCTGCTCCTAATATCAATATGAATTGATTACTGCCACTAAGAGCATCATCTCCAAAAACAAAAAACACATTATAAAACAACATCGTTACTAGGGCAATGACAGGTATAAGTGCTTCCAATATACTTAACTCTTTATTTGGGATATTAGAGGTGTCTGAGGTTGAGATAATATCTTGGCTTTTCATAGAAGAGGTAATCAATAATTATTAAATGTAATGTTACGATATTACTCCAAGCTTTGCAAATTCAAAATATAAACACAATGAAGCTTTTTATACTATCTTAATTTAGGAAAGGAGGAAGGGTCTACTTCGTGAAACATATTATAAACCTTTTCAAACACATCATCAGTTGATGGTTTGCTAAAATAATCGCCATCTGTACCATAAGCTGGACGGTGTTCTTTAGCGGTAAGTATTTGTGGTTTGCTATCTAAATTTTGATAGATATTTTGATGTTCTAAAATTTCATTAAGAATATATGCAGAGGCCCCACCGGGAACATCTTCATCAATAATTAGAAGACGATTCGTTTTTTCTACACTTTTTGATATGTCTTTTTGAAGGTCAAAAGGGATGAGTGATTGAGCGTCTATAATTTCAACATCGATATCAACTTCTAATAATTCTTTAGCGGCTTGTTCAACAATGCGTAAAGTTGAACCATAAGACACAATAGTAAGATCCGACCCTTCTTTGATAGTTTCTACAACTCCAACAGCTGTTCTGAAATCGCCTAAATTTTTAGGTTCTTTTTCTTTTAAACGGTATCCGTTTAGACATTCAACGACCATTGCAGGTTGATCACTTTCTAAAAGTGTATTGTAAAATCCAGCAGCTTTGGTCATATTTCTAGGTACCAATACGAGTACACCTCTAATTAGATTTAAAATTCCACCTAATTGAGATCCAGAATGCCAAATACCTTCTAAACGATGTCCGCGAGTTCGAATAATTAAAGGGGCTTTTTGCTTTCCAAACGTTCGGTAATGTAAGGTTGATAAGTCGTCACTTATAATTTGAAGTGCATATATCATATAATCAAGATATTGAATTTCGGCAATAGGCCTAAGTCCTCTTAAAGCCATTCCAATTCCTTGACCAATAATGGTTGCTTCACGAATTCCAGTATCTGAAACTCTCATTTCTCCGTACTTTTCTTGCAAACCCTCTAGTCCTTGATTGACATCTCCAATTGTTCCCGTGTCTTCTCCAAAAATTAACACTTCAGGGTGTTTGCTTAAAAGTTTATCAAAATTATCACGTAATATAACACGACCATCCACTAGTTTTGATGTGCTGTCAAAAACAGGAAGTACTTCGGGAATATTGGTTGCTCTTGAATTTGACTCACTGTAAAGAAGCCTACTGTATTTGGGTTGAATTTCTTTAAAATAGTTATTTATCCATTGCACTAAATTGTGTTTTTCTGGAGTATTTTCGTGAATCAAGTACTTTAAAATATGACGAGAAGTACTTATAATATCTTTTCGTAAAGGGTTGTGAATAAGTTCTAGCTGAGTTATTTTTTTATTAATAAAAGCCCTTTGAGATGCTGACACTGATGCAGACTTCATAAGTTTCAAAGCCTCTTGTTTTTCTCTTTCTAAAGGTTCATAAAATTTCTTCCAAGCTTTTAGCTTTCCTTCTTTAACGTTCTTTTTTGCACTGCGATCAATTGCTGTCATTTCATCTTCTGTAGCAATGTCATTAGAAATGATCCAATCTCTAAATTTGAGATTGCAATCATTTGATTTTTCCCAAGATAATCGATCTGAAGATTTGTATCTTTCATGAGATCCTGAAGTAGAATGCCCTTGAGGCTGTGTGAGTTGATCGACGTGAATTAATACAGGAACATGTTCGGTTCTTGCCAATTGACTGGCTTTTTGATACGTATTAATGAGTTCAACATAATCCCAGCCCTTCACTCTTAAAATCTCGTACCCTTTATTTTTAGAATCTCTTTGAAACCCTTTTAAAATTTCAGAAATATTCTCTTTTGTAGTTTGGTGTTTTGCATGTACAGAAATCCCGTACTCATCGTCCCACACACTGATAACCATAGGAACTTGAAGGACGCCTGCAGCATTTATACTTTCAAAGAAAACTCCTTCACTAGTACTGGCATTTCCGATAGTACCCCAAGCGACTTCATTTCCAGTATTAGAAAATTTGTCTGAATCAACTTCTTTAAGATTTCGATAGACTTTTGAGGCTTGCGCTAAACCTAATAATCTCGGCATTTGAGCTCCAGTAGGAGAAAT
>Ga0102887_1000739_pt1 | contig 15260 bp, 11 predicted proteins | sample Colrivmet1550B02_FD_84504 | JGI IMG/M metagenome (GOLD analysis project Ga0102887, IMG submission 84504) | Estuarine microbial communities from the Columbia River estuary - metaG 1550B-02 | ecosystem: Environmental > Aquatic > Marine > Intertidal zone > Estuary | place: USA: Columbia River...
GAAAGAGTTTATTGCCGATTCGATTAACGGTGAAGTCTCACTGCAAAACCAAATATTAAGGTTGAGTACAATTGATGCGCTCATCATTGCAAAACCGACTAAGGAATTTAACGATGTAGATAAACTCTTACTAGACCAATACATTATGCGTGGCGGAAAAACCCTTTGGTTTTTAGATGCCGTTGAAGCAAATATGGACAGTTTGAGTAAGGCTCCTTCCTTCCTTTCTTACCCAACCATGGGGAACTTAGGATTAACAGACTTTCTTTTTAAATATGGTGTTCGCATCAATGCAAATTTAGTAACGGACATGGTTTCTGGTGGCGTAAGCGATTCACGGAAAGTGTACCGCTGGATTTATTTTCCACTAATCATGCCGCAAATAAAGCATCCGATAACAAAAGATTTGAATGCCATTAAGTTGGAATTTGCGAGCACCCTTGACACAATTATTGCACCGGGCATTAAGAAGACATTCTTGTTACGTTCATCCCCTTACTCAAATGCTGTGAGTACACCGCACGCAGTTAGACTTCAAACACTTTACAAAAACCATTCGGAAGAAGAGTTCACAAGATCTGGCTTACCTATAGGTGTTCTCTTGGAAGGTAAATTCAATTCTGCTTTTGAAAACAGAGTGGTACCCTCAGAACAAAACGGACAACGGTTTAACTTGATTAAAAAAGGCCGCGAAACACAAATGATTGTTGTCGGTGACGGAGACATCATTAAGAATCAATTGAATATTGTAAATCCAAATATTCCAAGAGGTGTTCCTTTGCCCTTAGGTTATGACCAATATACAGGAGCTCAATATGGCAATAAAGATTTCATTATGAATGCAGTGGATTACATGCTTGACACATCTGGGTTAATAGAAATTAGATCTCGTGAACTAAAACTAAGATTACTCGATCAGGCCAAAATAAAAGAAGACAAATTATTCTGGCAGTTGATTAATGTTGGCCTCCCAATTTTATTGGTCATTCTCTTTGGAATAGGCTACAATAAATACCGCCAAAAGAGATATGCACATTAGACCATCCTTTACGGAGAAGTAAGCGTTATTAAACGAAAGAAAGAAGATGAAAAAGAATATAATACTCTTAATTATTGTTTTAGTTCTTGCAGCTGCAGGTTTGTATTTATTCAAATCTGATTCCGGTATCACTAGTGCAGGATCAACCGCGAATGATTACGATTTTGCCATTCCAGATACTGCAAGCATTACTAAAATTGTAATAGAAGACAAATCACCTTCTAAAGTTTCGCTTACGCGCGAAAATGGGGTGTGGATGGTAAATGGAAAAGCACCTGCAAGAGTGGATGCAATTGCTGTTCTATTAGAAACCTTTCACCACATAGGCATGAAAAGTTATGTTTCCAAAGAGGCTCAACCTGCCGTTTTAAAAAGACTAGATGTTTTCGGTAAACATGTGGAAGTTTACGCTGGTGACAAACTTTTAAAATCTTTTAGAGTTGGTACAGAAACTCCAGACATGCTAGGCTCTTACATGATGCTAGATGGCGCCAATGAACCATTTGCAATGCACCTTCCCGGATTTAACGGCTATTTAAACAGCCGCTTTTTTACAGACGAAAATCAGTGGCGCAAAAGAGCAATATGGGGGTTCGACAACCGCAACATTAAGACTATCCAAGTAAGCTACAAATTCAAAGAAGAGGAATCGTTTAGGATTGAAATAGAAAATAAACAACCTACTTTGTTCAATGCTGATCGTGTCAAAATAGAAAATGTAAACTTGAGCAACCTTTATGAATATTTAGCTGCCTTTAGAAATACATCTTACGAAGGGGCCATTGTAGAGTCAGATGGAATTTACAGTAAAATGGATTCAGTGAAAGCAGCAGGTGAAGTGTACAGCGTTTATGTTGAGCCGATAGATGGAGACCCAATTGAGTTGAAAGCTTATCGTGTAAGAGCAATGCCTGGAACTTTTGACGTAAATGACCAACCCCGAATTTGGGACCAAGATCGTTTGTATGGAATTATTGACAACGATACTTATGTACTGATTCAGAATTTTGGGATGCAAAACATAACGCGTTCATTAAGTGATTTCAAGTAAAAATCGACTTTTCCTGTTGATAATAAGTCGTTGATAAAGCGTTAATAAAATTAACGGTTAACGGGTTTCCGTTTATCTATATTTGTTCTTAACAAACAACGAAAACTGATATGAAATTTATAGTTTCTAGTGGGCAATTATTGAAGGAATTGCAAAAATTGATTGGCGTTATCAACCCTAGCAATACGCTACCTATCTTAGATAATTTCCTTTTCGACTTAGCAAGCAATCAACTTAAAATAACTGCCTCAGACCTTGAAACTACAATGACAACAGATGTATCTGTTGATTCCACAGAAGATGGTAAAATCTGTATTCCTGCTAAAATCTTGGTAGACTCTATTAAGTCTTTTCCAGAACAGCCTTTAACATTTATTGTAAATAAAGATGCTCACATTGTCGAAATAAGCAGCGACTTTGGAAAGTATGCCTTAGCAATGATTGATGCTAACGATTTTCCACAACTTCCAGACTTGCCAGATACTTCTACAACCATTATCCCTGGTCATATATTAGCCGAGTCTATCAACAAAACTGTTTTTGCATCTGGCAACGATGAGCTGCGCCCAGTAATGTCTGGTGTATTCTTTCAGTTCTCTTCTACAGATTTAACTTTCGTTGCCACGGATGCACACAAATTGGTTCGTTACAGACGTACAGATTTACAAAGCGACAATACCGCTGAATTTATTATGCATAAAAAGCCTTTGAATTTGTTGCGCACTACTTTGGCATCGTCTGCAGACGATATAAAAGTGCACTACAACGAAACAAATGCAAAATTTGAATATGACAACATTACGTTATCGTGTCGTTTGATTGATGGAAAATATCCAAACTACGAGGCGGTAATTCCCCAAGACAACCCTAATGTCATGACTATTGATAGAGCTTCTTTTTTAAGTTCTGTTAAGCGTGTTTCTATCTTTTCAAATAAAACAACACATCAGATTAGACTTAAAGTTGCAGGCAATGAATTGCAAATTTCTGCTGAAGATATTGACTTTAGCAACAAAGCGCACGAGCGTCTAAACTGCGAATACGAAGGCAACGACATGGAGATTGGTTTTAACTCGCGTTTTATAATTGAAATGCTAAACCATGTCAATTCTGATATGATTACATTAGAGCTTTCGGCTCCAAACAGAGCGGGTATAATTATACCAACCGATGGATTAGATGAAGGAGAGGGATTGTTAATGCTAATTATGCCAGTAATGTTAAACAGTTAATTTAAACCTATGAAAGTGTTTGTTGTTGGTGACGTACATGGTTGCTATCACACTTTTAAACAATTAATAGAAGACCATTGGAACAAGAAAGATGAATATCTTGTTTTAGTGGGCGATCTTATAAATAAGGGGCCTCATAGTTTTGAGGCCTTTTCTTATTTATTATCCTTAAAAGAAAAGCATCCGTACCAGGTATTTTTAATACGTGGCAACCACGAGCAGCATTTTTTAAATACCCTTAATTCAAATAAATACAACGGCTACAAGCAATTAATTCATGACATAAAAGGTCTCGGGTTAAATAAAATTGCATTAACCGAATGGCTTACACAACTTCCATATAAATGGGAAACACCGCACATCTTAATTACGCATGCTGGTATTTCTGGAAAAACAAAAAACCCCTACACTGCTGCTGCCCCAAAAGGTGTTTTATACAATCGTGAAGCTTGTAAAAATATCGGTAAAGTTCAAGTGCATGGACATGATATGATTAAGGTCAAAGAACCTGAATTCAATTTAGACTCGAATAGCTGGAACATTGATACCGGAGCATGGACTGGTAATTATTTAAGCGCTTTAAGACTTTCTCGAAAAGGCAAGCTCAAGGAAATAGTCAAAGTCTCAACGCATTCTGCAGATTTGGAAGAATAGCAGTTTTTAAGAATTTACAAAATACATTTTCACATTCCCTTTATTCTTTGCAGCAATCTCACCACGGTAGGTGCATTTAATTTTTTCATGAACATCGTTAAAAGTGCTTTCTGAAATATTTATTCTTCCAGGTTCACCAGAAGATTCCATACGCGCGGCAAGATTTACAGTATCTCCCCAAATGTCGTACTGAAATTTATAATTCCCAATAACACCAGCTACGACCGGCCCTGTATGAATACCAATTCGAATACCCCAAGTAGCTTGCCCCTGTTCTCGCTTTCCAGTGTTAATTTTCTCAGTAAAGTCCAACATTTCATTGGCGGCATAAATCAAGCGCTCTGATGGATTCTCTAATGCATCTGGAATACCGCCTGCACACATGTAAGCGTCCCCAATAGTTTTTATTTTCTCCAAGCCGTATTTTTTCATAATGTCGTCAAAGCCGGCAAAAAACAGAGACAAACTGTCTACTAATTGCTCTGCAGACATGGTTTCGGTTATCTGAGTAAAACCTTTAAAATCGGTAAAAAGAACAGCTACTTTTTCATAACGCCTAGGTAAAGAAGCACCTAATGTTTTTAATTCTTCGGCTGTCGACTCTGGCAAGATATTCAACAATAATTTGTCCGATTTTGATTTTTCTACATGAATAATCTTATTACTTTTTCGAATTTTGGTCACGGCAAAAAGTGCCAAAAACATTACTACAACTGCAAGTAATACGATGATGACTAAGTTTCTTGCAATGGACCTCGTTTTTTGAATTTCAATATTAGACTTTTCTATTTCTAAATCTTTTAGTAGGATATCCTGTTTATTTTTATCCTCTTCTAGCTTCTGTTGATTCAATTTCAAACGCTGATTTTCTTCTCTTGCCTTGATCACTTTGAATTCTTGCTCCCTTCCCTCGGCCTCTAATTCCTGTTCTCTAAAACGTGCCGTCTGCAGTTTTTGTTTCGCATCCAACTCTTGATTTTTTAATTGGATATCCTTGTTCTCTGAAGCTAATTCTAATTGCTCTAGTTCGTTGGCTCTAATCTCATTCTTATCTACGAGAGACTGAATCTCTTTTTCAGTCTGCTGAACATACAACTGTTGTTGAATGAGTTCATCTTTGCTCAATCTATTTGCGAGATCTATCGAATCTTTTATTTCTAAATAGGACTTATAATGAACTAATGCATCTTCATATTCTATAAGCATTTCATAAATCATGCTTGCGGTAAGATTCAACTCCATTTCAACCTCAGGTTGATCGCCAGTCATTAAATCCATACCCATATCATTATAGATTTTTGCATTATATAGATCTCTGTCCTCGAAGTAATTCATAGAAATAAGATCATAAATCTCTGCCTTTAAACCTGGCTGAGCTTTAGCATCGACAACACTAAGAGCCCGATCAAAATACTTTTTAGCATCCACTGGCTTTCCGAACCTTTGATATGAAACTCCAATATTTATTAATAGAGGAATGTGCGAATCGTCTTTAAATCCTGAAGCCTCTCTTTCCTTGAGTGTTCTTAGAAAATACTTTAACGCTTCTTCGGTTTCACCCCGCTTTTGTTCAATAAAACCAAGATTATTGAGCTGTTTGGTGTAATCCGCTTTTTGTTTCTCTTCATCAAGTAGAGATAAAATCCGCTCATTCGTTATCACAGCTTTATCTAACTGGCCTGTTTTTTCATACGCTTTTGCTTTCAATCTCAACACTTGCAACAAAAGGTCATCTCTATTTTCATCTACAGAAAGAGAATCTGCTCGGTCTAAAAAAGTTAAAGACTCGTCAAACTCAAAGGCTGACAATTTCAATCTTCCAATATCATATGTTAACTGAGGTTCGTCTATCTCTAATCCAGAACTATCTGCCAAATCGAGAGCCAAAAGGTCATACTCTGCACTGTTATTTGGAAACTCCCTCTGCTCGTAATAATCAGACAAAGACATATAGATATCATAAAGCTGCTCATAGTCGTGAGCTTTAAGGAATTCATTTGAAAGTTGAAAGTACATACGCAAGCCTTTATCGTCCTGCTCGATATCTAAATAAAGTTCAGCGAGATCCTTTTTAATAGTGACGCTAAGAACATCTAACTGCAATGCTTTAGCATCAAGTAAAATAGACTGAAGTTGATCAATTGCATCAAGAGGCTTTTGAACTTCTTTGACCTGCAGATACTTAGTCCAGACACTCGCACTATCCTGACCCTGACTAGTTCTAGCAACTAAGGTAAAAACCAACAAAGCGATATAGAGTTGTAACTTCTGCATTACAATGAAATATCTACGCCCAATGTAAATCGAGCCCCATATTGTGGGTTCAAATACAAGCTTTCCGTAAAAGGTTCCGATCCATTTCCTCTTAAAAATCCAACATCATTAACCGCTGAAATACCTCCATACTTTGCATCGTTTACATTAAAAAAATTCGCTAGCAACCTTATCTTATCAGAAACTGAATAATTTACCAAAACATCTAAAGTGTAGTAACCATCTACTCTATAGTTTTCAGATAATTCAGAATTGATAATTGTACTAGACAGCCATGAACTTGAAACTTGGTTTCTGACTCCAACATGGAGACTTTTTATTGGGTAGAAACCAACGAGCCATTTCCCAATCCAATTTGGCATTTCTCTGTAATCATTTATTCGCCCGCGAGAAAAAGGTAATTCTTCATAACCTTCTGCAAAATTTACAGATAGATCTGAGTACCAACGCATCGATCCCAAATCTCTAAACGAATATTGTAATTGGATACCAGATAGACCGCTTTTACTATTCAAACTGTTTTGATAGCCATAAAACAGGCGATTACTCTCTGCTGAAAATGATTTTACGATATGATTATCAGTTTGGTGGGTATAAAACGCTACATCAAATGTTGACGATTTTGAAATCAGCCATTTCCACCCAATTTCGACAGAAGTTAATACCTCAGGCTTTAAATTAAACTGTGGAGAAGGAAAAAAAGAGGTGTCGGTAAAATCAACTTCGAGCGAATTATATATTAAGTAACTCGATGGTGGGCGAAAAGCAGTACTTATAGAGCCACGTAATACCATTTTTTCTTGTAACTTATAAGACACACCTAACCTAGGGTTTATGGCACTGCCAAATTTACTATTGAAATCGTAACGAACACCAAACATTCCCTCCCACTTGCGCTTATCATAATAAACCTGAGCCATTACTGATGTGTTGGTAAAGTTAAAAGGGGTTATGCCTAACTCTTCAAGTATTGGATTGTTTTTAATTGAATTCGCCCACGGAGCATAATCATTTGGATCGAAAGGCTCTGTTAAATAATTAAAGTTTGGGAAATTACCAGAATACTGAAATGTAACACCAGCCTGAAAATCAATACCATTTGTCCATCCATGGTTTACAGTTTCCTCAAAATATAAATCATCTGATGCCGCATAAGAATAAAACGTTCCTTCTAATCCCAATGGGTTTTCAACTGTACCGTATGAACTTCCTCGATCCATTTGATATGACAACCAGCTGATGTATGTTCTGGAATTCCAATTTTTAATCTTCGCTTCATATGCGCCATAGCCTCTAAAAATACGTTCACCCATTTTCGTGTTTGGATTATGATATGTGCTATACAACGGATTTAAGCCTATAGCGCTGTGCTCATTGCGCAACATTCCATCGAAACCTAACGTTATTCGCTTGCCGCTGAGTCTCAAGCCGGCATGAGCCGAACTAGAGGGCAGACCATTAAAAGAAGGGGCAGTCAATGTGCCTTCATAGTTTGGGTTTGACAAATAACTTGTATCACCCGTAGGTGCATAGTTTTGTGGATTATAAACATCTCCATAGCCTTCGGTAATATTCTTATCGCGGAATTGTCGATAACCACCATACATCGTGTAATTATAAACACGGTTTGCCTTACCAAACTTACCACCCGCAGTAAATTTAACTCCTGACAAATAAGGATTTCCCATAATCAAGCTGGCATTTCCCCATTTAATTTTGTCGCTCTTTTTTGTGATAATATTTATTACACCCGCCATTGCATCTGCACCATAAACGTCAGAAGCTGGTCCATAAATAACTTCTACCCTTTCAATACTTTGGATAGGAAATTGAGCACCTATAGGCATTCCGTTGGTTGCCGAAGGTTGGATAGGAACGTTGTCCAATAAAATCTTTGTGTAGTAGTTTCCGAAGAGCCCACGCAATGAAAAAGTTTCACCATGCACTGCAGAACCCGGCTGAGAAACACGTGTACCTGGTAAATCTTTAATAATATCAACAATGGTTTGATACCCTCTTTGGGCAATCACTTCTTTCGTTATTACATAAGCCGTAAAAGGAAGATTTTCAAGATTTTTTGCATTCCTACTTGCAGAGGTTACAACCGATGAATTATCGATTTCCTTAACTAAAAAGTCAGCTTTTCCTAGCTTGTCCATCGTAATAACAGAAGTATCCTGTTGGCCATTTGCAACATGATAAAAGCATAAAAAAAAGAAACAAATGTTAATTATTTTATTCAAGTTGGATCTGAAGTTGGTTTAAATTCTCTTCTATTTTAGGCTTACAATGAAGAATCGAAAATCGTGAATTATACTTATGATTATGCAGAAATTCAATTTGTTTTTCGAGCTGCTCGCTATGTTCAACAATTCCTTCAAAATTACAGATCGTATTGATTTCGTTAAGAACCCATTTCTTATGGCTCACACAGTGGTAAGTCAGGCGAGAATCAGGGTTCTTATCTGAATAAGTAAGCACAATATTTGCAAGTTCTGCAATTGACTTCATTAAGCGTTGTTGGGTTAACTAAAATAGATATTTTAGGCACCTTAATTATTTTTATTTCGATATGAAACTTAAACTCACAATAGCAATAAGCTTTTTGGCTATCCAACTTTTCTCTCAAGACATCGAGAGATTGTACTCAGAGTTAAATCCATCTGTAGTTACCATTTTAGTAAAAGAAAACAAACTGGTTAATGCTGGCCCGAATGATGTGCGACAAGTTTCTGCCGAAGGATTAGGCAGTGGTGTTTATGTGAGCGAAGAAGGCTACATCATTACCGCTAGTCATGTTGTACACAATGCAGAGAGCATCATGGTACTTTTTCCAAATGGCGAAAAAGCACCAGCTAAAGTAAAGTCGTCATCTGAGGCTGCAGACATCGCAATCATTAAGACACTTTATAAGCCTAACAACAAGATTCCAGTTGCTAAATTGGGAGATTCGGACCTATCTAAAATAGGTGAAAAAGTTATGATTATTGGCGCGCCTTATGGCCTAGAGCATTCTTTATCTGTGGGTTATTTGAGTGGAAGACACAGCCAGAAAAGCTTAGTATCTGGAACGACTAAAATTGAATATTTACAAACAGATGCTGCCATTAACCACGGTAATTCTGGTGGCCCAATGTTTAATATGAATGGCGAAGTCATCGGAATTGTAAGCCACATTTTAAGTGAAAGTGGAGGATTTGAAGGTTTAGGTTTTGCATCAAGTATTGACATTGCAAAGGATATTCTTGAAAACAAATCTAACAGATGGTTTGGCATAGACGCTATTTTACTTGACAAGAAAATAGCCAGCTCCTTAAACGTTCCTTCGGGTGGTGGATTATTAATTCAACGCGTAGTTAGGAATTCTCCGGGTGGTCAAGCTGGGTTTAAGGGTGGCGATTTAATTGCAAACATTGATGGCCGCGAGGTTATACTTGGTGGAGATATTATTATTGCCATTAATGGCATGACAATTAATAGTGATGCCTCTTTGGAAAAAGTTGGCCTTTCGTTAAACAATACAGCGAATGGTGGTTCCGTTACTGTAACACTTCTTAGGGCTGGAAAAGAAGTAAAAATAGAACTCTTGAAACCTTAAACTATGAAATTTTTAACCTGGGCGATACTCTTTTGTGCCCTTCCCTTTTTAAACTTCGCTCAATCTAACGGAGAGTTTAAGCAACGAATTACTGGTTTTGTTGCTTCAGCAGATAGCGTTTACGAAAGAAAAGATCTGAATTTAACAGCTCAGAACATTGGTATTATTAATGAACAAGAGCACGATTGGACTTCCTCGTTTATGCTAAAATCTAAAGCGAAAGAAATCAATAATATTGGTAACAAGGTCTACTCAAAATATTACTTCAGCTTTTTTACCTACCCAGATGTAACAGAAAGAGATTACGCAGTAAAATTTTGGCTTCAAAGCTTTATCGATGGCGTTGCTATTCGTCCCGGAAGAGACATGCGAACGTATCCGGATGCACAGCCTACTATTATCGTAATCAACGAAACGAGCATTGCTATTCTAACCTATTCATGCAAGTTTGGCACTGATGAATCATTTAACGACTGGCGAAAAACCATGCTGACATGGTTTGGAAACCCTGCAAGCACAATAATTGAAGTAGGCTGCGAAGGTCCTTTAGATTGGACCAAAAACAGACCCGATTCTAAAGATCGAACCTGGCGATAATTAAGCACTTCATTCTTTTAACTTAGAAAGACAACCATTGAGTAAAAAAGTTGAAACATTATTCAAAGTATCTAACACACATAAGCTTTTCCCTGGCTCTCGTTTTAATTAGCCAAACTTTTCTTTAGGATCAAGAAATTCAGGTTTCAATTATGAATGGCTTAAGGAGCTTGACATTTGCTAATATCTTAACTCTAGATCAAAACCAAAATATTTTAGGGGAATCAAACAATGATGGACTAGTGCAATTAAAAGCTCAAGAGCTAGATGTTCTCACTTTTCGACTTTACGGGTTTGAAATTTTAGAGCAATCCAAATGATTTTTAAACGGCAGAAAGAGAGTTCTTCTTTAAGTTCACAATAATAATCCTCATTGCAATTTTTAAGAAAAGCTTTGACTCGACAAAAAAGCGAGACGTTTACTGAACAATAATCTTTCCAGCCGACACTTTTTGCAAGTCATCAGAAATCTGATAGAAATACACGCCAGGACTTAAATTACCCTTATTCAATTCAAAGGACCCATCTATCAACCTATGGTTCATGTTGACTTTCTGTCCTTTAAGATCATAAACCTCTAGCGAATACGATTTCCAATTGTTCCCACTTGTTCCAAATTCAATAAAAGACTTGTCGGTCATCGGGTTAGGATGAACAGAGGACTCAAAAGCAAAACTAGATTCATTGATTCCAATTGTATTTAAGAGTGGATCATTTTTCAGAATGCTGTCAATGTTGATATTCTCATCTCCGGATTGATATGTGATATACTGAAAACCATCAAATAACATCTCATCATCAGTATAATAACCAACTTGAATGAGCTGAGGAGGGCTATGAGGATTATGATGATTTTGAGAAGTGTTGTCAAACGTATGGTCTGCGTGAAATCTGTAGAATTTTGGAATTTTAACTAAGTTTTTATAGTAGTAATATTCTTGATGTTCAAAATCCCATTTATCAATTTTAATTAATGGAATTGTATCAAATGTCAAATGATGATAGGCATAATTCAATATTTCTGTACAGATCTGATGTGAATGAGGAAAAGCAGAAAAAATAGAAACGTCCGAAGCCTGAACTTTCTCTACGGAAAAACTTTTTATCTGTTCTGGACCAATCCAAAAATCATTTGCCCAATATTGTAATGGAATAAAATCACGCACCTTTCTTATTCCTGGTTCATTGATTGGATAAAAATAAAGTCTTAACTCAAGATCAATAGGTTGTCCTAAAGTACCAGATGGCGTATGAATTTGCATGGCTATCTCACCATTTGCTGGAAGTTCAATGCCCATTTTTAGCGGTGGAGAATTTGGATACACTATGGGTAATGAACCTGGGGCCCATGTTCCAATGGCAATGCTTCCCTGAGGGTTGGTGAATGCAGATCCCCCAGTATCAATTTGAACACCTCCCAATACGTCTGCTGTAATAAGCGAATGGTGAATTAGAGTTGGATCGGTAGGAACCAATTCCATTGCACGAATATATCTTGTTTGGCCTAGTGCCAATGGCGTAACCATTATGTTATATGCATCTGTTGCTCCCGCATTACTGTAAAACCTTGTCATTTGAATAACAGTATCTGGGGTTCCATTCAACAGATGTTTTGGGTAGACAGGAGGAGGCTGTAATTGTGTAGGATCACCTTCCAAAGCGCCATCGAAAACCCAGTCTAAGATGGCATCTTTATCAACTTGCGAAATAGGACGTTCATTCACAAAGTGCACATACGAAGTGTCGGCACTCCAAGGCGGCATATCTCCATGTTGCAGTGCAAGCATCATGCTCGTGCTCCAAGGTGATGCATCATTATAACTTAACATCGAAAATGGAGCACCACCTCCAGGACGGTGGCAAGAGGTACAGTTTTTATACAGTATTGGAGCGATATCATTGTATGTCGTTTGAGCAAAACCAGCAATGGATATAACAAGTGATAGAGAGAGAAGGCTTATATTTTTCATTGTATTGAATTTTGTTTTTGGTATTAATCTGGTATCGAAAAGGTTATCTTATAACGAAGATAGCATTTTCATTCGCCCGAAGTCATAACCTTACAAGTCAACCCATCCAACCTTCGCGGTCTAGACTTCTGTATTGTATCGCTTCTGCCAAATGAACGGTTTCAATATTGCTCGAGCATTCTAAATCAGCAATTGTCCTACTCACTTTTAAAATTCTGTCGTACGCTCTTGCGGAAAGATTCAAACGGTCCATTGCTTGCTTTAACATTTCGGTGCCTTCTTTAGTGATTCGACACACTTGACGTAATTGCTTACTATGCATTTGTGCATTGCTGTGCATGCCTTCAATTTCTTTAAAGCGTTCAATCTGCGCTTCTCTTGCTTTTACAACGCGTTCGCGGATAAACTCACTTTTTTCCGCTTGATATTCTGCGGCAATTTCATCAAAACTTACGGGTGTTACCTCTACATGTAAGTCGATTCTATCTAAAAGGGGGCCGGATATTTTATTTAAATACTTCTGGACTATGCCTGGCGCACAAACGCAATCTTTGGTGGGATGATTAAAATAACCACAAGGACAAGGGTTCATACTGGAAACCAACATAAAACCTGCGGGGTATTCAATCGTCAACTTAGCACGAGCAATAGTCACTTTTCGATCTTCCATGGGTTGACGCATTACTTCTAAAACCGTCCGTTTAAATTCTGGTAATTCATCTAAAAACAAAATACCATTATGCGCCATACTTATTTCCCCGGGTTGTGGAATCCCTCCTCCTCCAACTAAAGCTACATCGCTAATAGAATGATGAGGAGAACGAAACGGACGTTGCGACACTAAACTGGCTTTGGCATTAAGCTGCCCAGCAACAGAATGAATTTTAGTCGTTTCTAATGCTTCGTGCAAAGACAAAGGTGGCAGTATAGAAGGCATTCGTTTTGCGAGCATCGTTTTTCCTGCACCAGGAGGACCAATCAGAATAATATTATGCCCACCAGCTGCCGCAATTTCTAACGCTCGCTTCACATTTTCTTGACCTTTTACATCCGAGAAATCGAACTCTGGGTTTTCTAAATGCAACTCGAATTCTTTTCTCGTATCCACTAAAGTCGGAGGAATTAATTCTTCTCCATTCAGGTGATTGACCACTTCGGTGATATTAGTTGCTCCATAAACTTCTAATTCGCTAACAATTGCCGCCTCTCTTGCGTTTTGAATGGGAACAATCACACCTTTGTAATTCTCTCTTCGTGCTTGTATGGCGATAGGCAAAGTGCCTTTAATAGGCTGAAGCCCACCATCTAGTGAGAGCTCGCCCATAATAATGTAGTCTTTAAGATTCGTTTCTGGAATCTGACCAGAAGCAGCTAAAACACCAATGGCGAGCGGTAAATCGTAAGCCGAACCCTCTTTGCGAATATCGGCCGGAGCCATATTGATGGTTATCTGCTTACCAGGCCAGTGCATACCGTTTGTCTTTACTGCAGACATTATGCGTTGCTGACTTTCTTTTACGGCATTGTCTGGAAGACCCACTAAAAAATAGCGAATACCGCGATCTACTGAAACCTCAATGGTGATGGTGTTGGCATCTACACCTGTAACGGCACTGCCATAGGTTTTTACTAGCATTGGTTTAATAATTGGATTTCTAAATTTAAGAAATTCAGCTAAAAGAAAAAAAACATAGATTTTATAAAAGAAAAAAGCCATCAACTGTTGTGATGGCTTTTAATGAAAAACTAAATTTCTAATAGTTCATCCAAGCTTTTTTCAGCTTCAATTCATCAGCTGTTGGATTAGCTTTCATTTCAAGAACATCCTCTTCAGTTAAATCAAAGTTTTGGATGGTCCCTGACAACTTTAGCTTTTTCTCCTTGCCTTTCACAACTCGTAAAACTGTGACATTAACTTCTTCTCCAGCTTTTGAATTCTGTATAAAATCAGCCATCGTTTGCTTATAATTCTCTGGTGTAATTTTAACATCACCCCACGAAACAATTACATCGCGCCTACGAATAGTTAAACTTTTTATAAACGCATCATTTGTTCTATAGCTTCCAACAGTTACCAATTCTCCCTTCACATTAAAGCTTAAGCCCCCATCAGAAATCATTCGCGTTGTTCTTTCCGCTTGATAATGATAACCCACTGAACTTAATAATTTAGCATAAGGCAAAGGCTCTGAACTTTCAACATAACGTGCAAAAAACTCGCCCAATTCATCATTTCCGGATTGTTCAATCATAAGGTCGAACAATTGGTCATCTAAGAAGAATGTATCTTTTCCATAAACGGCACTCAGCTCCATCAGCAAGTCTGCCAAGCCATATGCGCCTTCGCTGCTTTCTCTTAATGTCAAGTCTAAACACATCCCGATAAGGGCTCCTTTTTCATACACATTGCCGTACTGGCTTTCGTAAAAATTTAAAGCGTATTTACTCATTGTTGTGAAAGGAACATGATCATTGTAGATGGTTCTGTCACTTTCCATTTTAGACTTCATATTCTTAAAAAAGCGCTCTTCGGTAATGATTCCTCCGCGTGCCTGCGAAATATGTGAATTGTATTCTGTTATGCCCTCATACAGCCATAAATGCTCGGACATTTGCGGATACATAAAGTCGTAATCGGCAATGTGCTGCGAGTGGATATTCAACGGTGTTACGATGTGGAAAAATTCGTGAGCCACAATATCTCTTAACAATTGAATCATTGATTCGTCTGCCATCATTTTCAAATACTGATCTGAAATATCTGGCACATTTACGACAGTAGATGTATGGTGCTCCAAAGCTCCAACACCCAACATAGATTGTTTCAAATCCATTCCATAAATCA
>Ga0102887_1000805_pt1 | contig 14576 bp, 16 predicted proteins | sample Colrivmet1550B02_FD_84504 | JGI IMG/M metagenome (GOLD analysis project Ga0102887, IMG submission 84504) | Estuarine microbial communities from the Columbia River estuary - metaG 1550B-02 | ecosystem: Environmental > Aquatic > Marine > Intertidal zone > Estuary | place: USA: Columbia River...
AGAACACATCGAATTATTTTTCAAATCAATTTTTATTGATAATATGGTGTTTGCAGTTTTCTTGGGCATGTGCTCATATTTAGCTGTCTCTAAAAAAGTAGCAACCGCTGTAGGACTTGGTGCAGCCGTCATCTTTGTATTGGCGATCACAGTCCCTTTAAACTGGTTGTTAGACCAATATTTGTTACAACCTGGTGCACTCGCATGGTTAGGGCCTGAATTTGCAGAGTATGACCTCAGTTTCTTGTCGTTCATTATGTTTATTGCAACGATTGCAACCATGGTACAATTAGTAGAAATCGTGGTTGAAAAATTTTCACCTTCGCTGTATAATTCACTTGGTATATTCTTACCATTAATTGCTGTAAACTGTGCCATTTTAGGTGGATCTTTATTTATGCAATCACGTGAAATTGAAACCTTAGGATTAGCCGTTAATTATGGTATATCATCAGGAATTGGTTGGTTTTTAGCCATTTTAGCCATTGCTGCTATTCGTGAAAAAATCCGTTATTCTAATGTGCCTGCACCCCTTAGAGGTTTAGGAATTACATTTATTGTAACAGGACTCATGGGAATAGGTTTCTTGAGCTTTGGAGGTATGCTAACAGGAGGTGATGAAGAGGTGAAAGAAGAACCAAAAGAAGTAGTTGTAGAGACTACAGCAATTGAAAAAGAAGTAGATAATCAAATAAAAATAGTTAACTAATATGATTTTAGCCGCTGGAACAACCGGAACCATTTTAGCTACTGTTGTAGCATTTTTAGTGACCTCGTTACTATTAATTAGTGTGCTCCTTTTTGTAAAACAAAAATTATCACCATCAGGACCTGTAAAGATTCTTATCAATGGTGAACGCGAAATTGAAGTTGCATCAGGAGATACATTATTATCAACTCTTGGAGGTAACAAAATATTTTTACCCTCTGCCTGTGGTGGTGGTGGAACCTGTATTCAATGTGAATGTCACGTACTTTCTGGTGGAGGTGAAGCGCTCCCAACAGAAACACCACATTTTTCAAGAAAAGAATTGAAACATGGAGCACGTCTATCGTGTCAGGTGAAAGTAAAACAAGACATGAAAATCACCATTCCAGAAGAAGTCTTTGGAATAAAAAAATGGGAAGCGACTGTAGTTCGTAACTATAATGTTGCTTCTTTTATTAAAGAATTTGTAGTAGAAATCCCAGAAGATATGGGCTACAAAGCAGGTGGATATATCCAAATTGAAATCCCAGAATGTGAAATCAACTTTAAGGACATTGATATTACGGCACATCCAGAAGAACACGAAACAGCAGATAAGTTTCAAGCGGAATGGGACAAGTTTGGTCTATGGCCACTTACAATGAAGAATAGTGAAACCGTAGAGCGTGCTTATTCAATGGCATCTTACCCAGCAGAAGGGCGCGAAATCATGTTAAATGTGCGTATTGCAACACCACCATGGGACCGTGCTAATAATGGATGGATGGACGTGAACCCAGGGATTGCATCCTCATACATATTTGCTCAAAAACCAGGAGATAAAGTTACTATCTCGGGACCTTACGGCGAATTCTTTATAAATGAAAGTGAATCAGAAATGTTATACGTTGGTGGAGGTGCAGGAATGGCACCAATGCGTTCGCATCTATACCACCTATTTAGAACTCTGAAAACAGGTCGTAAAGTCACATATTGGTATGGTGGACGTTCTAAACGTGAATTATTCTATTTAGACCACTTTGAACAACTCGAAAAAGAATTTTCAAACTTCAAATTTTACTTAGCGTTATCAGAACCTATGGAAGAAGATAACTGGAAAGTAAAAGATGGAATTGAAGGTGAAGGTGATGGATTTGTTGGGTTTATTCACAACTGTGTCATCGATAACTATTTAGATCATCATGAGTCACCAGAAGATATCGAGCTTTATTTCTGTGGACCACCATTAATGAATCAAGCCGTTCAAAAAATGGGAGAAGACTACGGAATCCCAGATGAACACATTCGATTTGATGACTTTGGAGGGTAATCACTTCTGAATTTTTTATAATCTAGCCCAGCACTTGTGTTGGGCTTTTTGTATTTTTGTAGCATGAGTCAACCACTATCAAAACAAGAGATGCACAATTTGGCAATGAACCATGTCGGGAAAGATTTAGAATCCCGTGGGTTTGAATTTGTAGCCATCAATAGTAAACTCAAAAAACACCCACAGTTTGTATGTATTGATAAAAATAGTCAATACTTTTTTGTCATAGTTCGAGTGGTAAAGTTACCAGATAACCCAAACAACTACGATGTCGTTTGGATGGAAACCTTTAAAAATCATGCACAAGATAAAGATGCCAAAGTATTATATGCCGGCGTCGGAATAGGGAATCTAAAAGGAAATGAATTGCCAGTATATCTTAACGAAGAATACCTTATTGAATACAATGGTATTCAAGTCATAGAAACTAACCTTAATTAAAACCGAGTGATTAATAAACTATTACTTATTTTTTGTTTAACACTAGTCTGTTGTTCTAATACTCCCGAACAATTACGAGCGACTGGGCCCGTATTTGGTACGACTTATTCTATTATTTATGAGAGCAATCATAATTTTGAAGTTGCTTTTGACAGTCTGTTTTTTGAAGTCAACCGTTCTATGTCCACATATATTCCAACTTCTGATATTTCAAAAGTGAATTTAAATGAAACGGTTGTTGTTGATCACCATTTTGAAGCTGTTTTTAATAGCTCAAAAGAAATTTACACTGCGACTCAAGGAAAATTTGACCCTACAATAGGCGCTGTAGTCAATGCATGGGATTTTGGTCCAGAAGGTAAAATAGAAGCTTTAGACAGTCTAAGAATAAACGATCTGATGCAGTCTGTCGGTATGGACAAGGTAACACTTAAGAATAGTGTTATATCTAAACCAAAAGCCACTAGATTAGATTTTAATGCTATAGCCAAAGGATACGGCGTTGATGTGATCGGACGCTATTTAGAGGCTAAAAATATTCAAAATTATTTAATTGAAATAGGTGGTGAAATTCGTGCAAAAGGCATTAATACGCTTAAGAATACTCAATGGAAAGTCGGCGTTCAACATCCCGATTTAAGTGGAGATCAACCCTATGTAAACGCCTTGTTACTTCAAGATGAATCCATGGCGACTTCTGGGACGTACAGAAAATTTAAGCTTGATGCTGACGGCAATCGCTACACACACATTATTGACACCAAAACCGGCTATCCAATTCGTTCAGGTATTTTGAGTGTATCTGTTGTTTCTCGTAATTGTATGGTTGCTGATGCCTATGCTACCGGCCTTCAAGCAATGACTCTAGATGAAATCAGAACGTTTCTTAAGATTCATCCAGAACTAAAAGTCTTTATTGTTTTTGTTACGGATGAAAATATGCTCGAAACAGAAGTGTTTAACGGATTTCCATCAAATTAAGATTTATAAACCACAGGAATAATCTCACCTTTAGCCAATCGATATTTGTCAATTTCTTGATCCGATAGCGTAGCTGTGTAATCCACTTCATCTACCTTAAAACCTAATGTTCTTAGTTTTTCAAAGTAATCTTTGCCATAAATTCGAACATGGTCATACTGTCCAAAAATTTTAGCACGTTCTTTTTTATCAGTAATACTATGGTCTTCAAAAGTGGTCTCGCGTCTTAGATCTTGAGGGATTTGAAACACACCCATTCCATCTGGATGCATCACACGGAAGAGTTCTTGCATGGCTTTGGTGTCATCAAGAATATGTTCAAGCACATGATTACATAGAATAACGTCAAAACTATTGGTTTCAAAGGGAAGGTTACAAATGTCTGCTTTGACCGTCGCAATTGGTGAATTTAGATCCGTAGTTACGTAATCAAAATGTTTTATTTTTTTGAATCGTTTATAAAACGCTTGCTCGGGAGCAAAGTGTAACACTCTTTTTGGTGTTGTAAAAAAGTCGGTTTCATTTTTTAGATACAACCATAATAAACGGTGGCGTTCCAAGGAAAGGGTAGAGGGTGACAGCACATTTTCACGTTGTTTGCCATACCCATAAGGTAGAAATTTCCGAAAGCTTTTACCGTCAATTGGATCGGTATAAGTAGTGCCTTTCAAAAATAAAACGAGGAAGGGTTGCGCGACGTAGCTCAATTTAATGAGTAGTGGCCGTGGAATTAAATTTAAAATAAACTTAAAAAGTAGTTTCAAAATTTAAGTGTTTTGCACTTCTTTTACATTCAGTTGTATAATGGCTTCAGTAATATGATCCCACAATTTATGACGGAATTTTAAAGCTTCTTTTGCAGTCTCTAAAACTTCTTCCCATTTAGTGGTGTCCTCCCCACAAAGTTCAGCGACCATTTTAAGTGAAACAGGGCCGTGCTCGTCGCCGTCTAATTCGATATGACGGTTCAAATAGTACAGTAATTTACCATAAGTCTGATCATTATCTTTTGTCCGAGACTGACTCACAATTTCTAAAAACATATCTGGAATGACATCTTCTCTTCCAAACGTAAATGCTGAAGCAATGCAGTGTGGTTTGTTGGAATTAACAACTTCCATAGTAAATTGTATAAACTCTAAAATAGGTGCCTCCAAATCAATTCGTTTGGCGGCTGTTTCAATGGAGTTTCCGTTTTCAATTGCATTCACAAAAAGCCCTATTGCACTTGTGTCTGCTTGCACTTGATTCATAGCGTCAATATACATCTCATAATGACTCATTGGGGCTCCTAGTTCGTTGATATCACTTTCTTCTGCCATCACTATTTCATTAATAAACCTTGCTGTAGCACCTCCACCTTTTGGTGTCCAGGGTACATTCACATTTGTTAAATGATTCTGAAGTGATTTTAATAATGACATGAAATCCCATACAGCAAACACGTGTTTTTCCATAAATACGGCAACATCATTCATATTAGAAAGTGTGCTGTATAACGGGTGGAATTTTAGCTGATTTCTTAGGGGGGCTAGTTGTAATTCAATAGCTTTTAGGCGATTCATTTATTGGTTAATTATAAAGTTAAAGGCTTAGCTCTTAATCCGTCTTCTTCATTACTTTTTATGTCCAGTGCTTCATAAATATAGTCGAAAGTAGATAACAATTCTGGTTGCCCATCTACAAGTGCGACATTGTGTTCAAAATGGGCACTTGGTTTGTTGTCTTTTGTGGTAATCGTCCATCCGTCATTATGATGTTTGATTTTATGAGTTCCCATATTAATCATAGGTTCAATAGCAACGACCATACCTTCTTGAAATTTTTTTCCACGCCCTCTTTTTCCATAGTTAGGCATTTCAGGTTCTTCATGCATAATGCGACCAATTCCGTGTCCGATCAGTTCTCTCACAACTCCATAGCCATGAGATTCACAATAATTTTGAATGGCATACCCAACATCGCCCACACGATTATTGTGTTTAAAAGCGCGAATGCCCTCATAAAGTGAAGCTTTAGAAACGTCTAATAACTTTTTAGTTTCAGCATCTATATCACCAACAGCAAATGTGTAGGCATGATCGCCATAAAATTCATTTTTTAAGGCACCACAATCAATTGATATAATATCACCTTCGACAAGCGGTGTATTGTTTGGAATTCCATGAACGACTTGTTCGTTTGGACTCATGCAAAGTGTATTTGGGAAGTCGTACATCCCCAAAAACCCAGGAATAGCGCCATGATCTCTAATAAATGTTTCGGCAAGTGCATCCAATTGTAAGGTTGTCACTCCTGGCTTAACCTCACGAGCAAGCATCCCTAATGTTTTAGAAACAATAAGTGCACTCTCGCGAATGAGTTCTATTTCTTCTTTTGATTTAAGCGTGAGCATAGTTAAAAAAATTATGCTTCAAAGGTAATTAATTTAACCGTTTTTTTATTGGTATTACAGCCTTGATTTTGTTAGAGTTGTCTTAAAGTTTTAAGACTTGAATAACCCATAAAATCTTTTTTTCTTTGGGAGGGACAAAGGGTTGTCATCCTCGGATAGTAATTGATAAATTTCGCCCCATCCATAAAAGCCGCCAACGTTCCTATCATCGATAAAAAGGTCGGCATTTATTTTCCTGCTTTTATTAGGGTCATAAACTTCGTTAGGAAAACTGTTATTAACAGCATAAAATTCAAGACCATTCTCCTTACAAAAATCTACAGCCTCTTGCAATGTTTTTCCATGGCGATAAGTCCAAAGAATCAATCGATGGCCATCTTGTTGTAGTTTTTTTAAGGATTCAAAAGCAAATAGTTTTGGCTTACCAATTTTTGGATAAGCATCTTCCACAATTGTACCATCAAAGTCAATGGCAAGGCTGAAGGTTTTGGTTAGGTCCATTAATATTAATTTAGATTAAACTACTCTGGGTCATAACTTCGGGTTTTTCAACCCCGATTAGTTTCAAAATTGTAGGAGCAATATCTCCAAGAACACCATCCCTAATGGAAGTGAGATTCTTGTCAATTAATATGACAGGAACGGGGTTGGTTGTGTGTGCTGTATTTGGTGATCCATCGGGGTTAATCATTGTCTCGCAATTTCCGTGGTCGGCAATCAGTAAGGTAGTGTAGTTGTGTTTCAAAGCAGTAGTGATCACGGCTTCAACACAAGTATCAACAGCTTCACACGCTTTGATAGCAGCGTCCATCACTCCCGTATGTCCAACCATATCGCCATTAGCAAAGTTTAAACATACAAAATCAAGACTTTCTTTTTTAAGCTCAGATACAAGAGCATCTTTAAGTTCAAAAGCACTCATTTCAGGCTGAAGATCATAAGTTGCTACTTTGGGAGAGTTTTTTAAAATACGTTTTTCCCCTTCAAAAGGTGCTTCGCGTCCTCCAGAAAAGAAGAAAGTCACATGTGGATATTTCTCTGTTTCAGCCATTCTTAGCTGTGTTTTGCCATGAGATTCAAGTACTTCCCCAAGTGTGTTGGTAACGTTGTCTTTGTTAAAAATAACTTGAATATTTTTAAAATTATCATCATAATTTGTCATGGTCACATAATGCAAATTTAGCTTATGCATATTATATTCGTGTTTGTCATTTTGACTAAGTACTTCCGTTAATTCTCTTCCGCGATCGGTTCTAAAATTAAAGAATAATACGACATCACCTTCTTCAATTTTGGCAATAGGCTCATTATTCTTATCAGTCATAATGATGGGTTTTAAGAATTCATCTGTTAGCCCATCTTCATAATTGGATTCAATAGTTTCAGTCGCATTATTAGAGTGCATACCTTCATTATTGACCAAGGCATCATATGCGATTTTCACGCGTTCCCAGCGATTGTCACGATCCATAGCATAATAACGTCCTGTAATGGTCGCCAGTTTTGCAGATGAAGACTCTAAACGTGTTTCGAGTTCAGAAATAAATCCATATCCCGATTTAGGGTCTACATCTCTACCATCAGTAAAAGCATGAATGAAAGTTTTTTTAACACCATGATCTTCGATGACGTTTAAGAGTCCATATAGGTGATTTAAATGCGAATGTACCCCCCCGTCACTGACCAATCCTAAAAGGTGCACCGCTTTTTGACTTGAATTTGCATATTGTAAAGCGTCCTTTAAAACGGCCTCGTTTTTAAGTGTATCGTTTGTTACTGCTAAATTGATTTTAGCAAGATCTTGATATACTATGCGACCTGCACCCAGGTTCATGTGTCCAACTTCGCTGTTTCCCATTTGACCTTCCGGGAGCCCAACATGCAGTCCGTCTGTTCGGAGGCTTGCATGGCTGTATTTTGTATATAAAGAATCAATAAATTGAGTGTTTGCATTATCAATAGCTGAAACCTTAGGATTAGGAGATTTCCCCCATCCATCTAAAATCATTAAAATAACTTTCTTGTTCATAATCTCGTTGTTAAAACGTGCTCAAAGATAAGAAGTTTTAAATAAAACTCAGATGAGATATTCGATTTAGATGCTAAAAAATAATTGTATTTTTGAACTGTTAAACCGTTTTAAATGCAATTTCAATTCAAAATTATTTCCGCTAACGATATTGAGACCGTTGTGCCATTAGTTAAAAAAATGTCTAAAGAATCAATTACTGAAGCCCTTCTTTTAGAACGTTTCAAGGAAATGGTGTCTCAAAACTACGAATGTATTGGCGTTTATGATGCCGACCAGCTCATTGGTGTTTCCGGATTGTGGTTTTGTACACGACACTACTCGGGGCGCAGTGTAGAACTGGATCATGTTTTTATTGACGATATCTATCGAAATAAAGGCTTAGGAACTCAGTTTATCAATTGGATTCAGGTCTATATTAAATCAAAAGGGGGTGAGGCAATAGAACTCAATGCCTATATTGACAATGAACCTTCTCAAAAATTCTACGAAAGAGATGGGTTTCAAAAATTAGGCTATCATTTTGTAAAAGTGATTGGTTAATTTAAACCGAATACATCTGATTCAGGTTTCAATTCATAAGGCGTTTTATTTTTTTCAAACACCCGAGCGTTTAAAGGTCCTTTGAGTGTGATTTTTGAACCAAGGACTTCCAAATAACTTCCTTCTCTTAATCCAATAACGGGTTGTGAATTAACGTGATGAAATTCTTGAATCCGCGTTTCCCGCGTTTCGCCCATGTGGGTACTGCTCGGATCAGGGTCTAAATAGTGAGGATTGATATTAAATGGAACAAGTCCCAATGTTTGAAAACTTTTTGGATAGGCGATAGGCATATCATTAGACGTTCCAATGGTCAGTCCACAAATATTACTTCCAGCACTGGTACCTAAATATGGTACGCCCAATTCAATAGTGGTTTTTAAGTCGTTCATCAGATCCATTTTATAAAGTTGATCAACCAATACAAAGGTGTTTCCACCTCCCGTAAAAATTCCTTTAGCAGCCTTGACAGCTTCTTTTGGGTTTTCAAATTCATGCAATCCTCTAACGGATTTATCTATTTTAGAAAAAGCCAATTTAACAATTTTGGTATAATCCTCATGTGAAATCCCACCTGGGCGCGCATAAGGGATAAAGAGAATGGTTTCTATATTCTTAAAATGTATTTTTAAGGAGCCCATTAGGTAGTCTAAAAAACCACTACCATGCACTGTAGAGGTGCTTGCAATTAAGATTTGTTTCATCTTTTAATTTTTGTAAATTTACCGAATAATATAATTTCAAATCAATTTGGAGTCTCCTTTTTTTTCAGTTAAAATCATTTTATCATTTATAATTGTCAGTAGTTTGGCAGTATGGAAGATGCAAGCTCAAAAAGTTGAAATTTCTGGTAAAATTATTTCTGATGGTGAATTGGAAGGGATTCATGTCATTAATAAAACATCTTATCGGTACTCAACAACAGATCAAAATGGATTGTTTACTATTGTAGGAAAACTATCAGATTCGCTCTACTTTTCATCCATTCAAAATATTCCAAAAACAATTATATTAAATGCGCAGCATATCAGTAGTAAATCCATTACGGTCAGCCTTTCTGAATCTATTAATGCTTTGGACGAGGTTACGGTTGGAACCATATTAACAGGAGATTTAAATTCGGATATTACCAATTCTGATGTCGACCGTCCTATAGATTTTTACGATTTAGGAATTCCTGGCTATACAGGGCCTCGACTTAATTTAGTAGAAAGACGTCTTTTTGAAGCGGATGCTGGTCCTCTTGTCATTGGTTTAGGTTTAAATTTCTCTAAACTTCTTAATATGATTTCTGGACGCACAAAGATACTTAAAGAATACGTAAAACTTGACAATGATAAGCAAACCATTCAACGCATCAAAGACGTAGTAGGGCCGCTTTTTTTTACAACGAATGAGTTAAAAGAAGATAAGCATATGGAATTTTATTATTTCTGTGCCGATGCGCCTGATTTTCAACAACGTTGTAAAGGACGTAGTGATGTAGAGATTTTACAATTCTTAGACAGTAAATTAAAAGCCTTTAAGACTGCAAGTTTGTCCGAGAATTAATAAAGCGGATCAAAGAAATCTCGTTATATTTGTAACATGATACACACGCACTTTTTATTTATTAGTGGTACTGAAATCACGTTTATCTTATTTATCGTGATTCTCGTATTTGGAGCGGATAAAATTCCTGACATTGCAAAAGGAATGGGAAAAGGTATGCGAACACTCAAGGATGCTACCAATGATATCAAAGGGGAAATTAAAAAAAGTGCCGATAAAAATGGCATCGACACATCTATTACTAATGATGTAAAGGAAGAGCTTGATAAAGTAAAAGAGGAGGTTAAAGACTTGGCCGGTTCTGTTCGCCGAAATTTCTAATTTTATTTTTTTATACTGACTGTAAGACCATCTCTAATAGGAAGCAACACGGTTTCTAGACGTGGATCTTCTTTTAATAAGGCATTATATTCTAAAACGGTTTTGGTTGAAATGTCTGAAGGATTAAGGGTTTCAATCACTTTTCCACTCCATAATACATTGTCAGAAAGAATTACTCCGCCAGGATTGAGCTTGTCAATAATTTGATAAAAATATTTAATATAATTCGGTTTATCAGCATCCATAAAAATCAAGTCAAACGTAGTTTCTAAGGTTGGAATGATATCCAATGCCGATCCTAAATGTTGCACAATTTGAGTACCGTAATCTGATTTATCAAAATATTTTCTCTGAAAATCAATCAATTCTTCGTTGATGTCAATTGTGTGTAAAATACCATTTTTGTCCAGTCCTTCTGCTAAACATAAGGCCGAATAACCTGTAAATGTACCCAACTCTAAAATGGTTTTGGGTCGAATGAGTTTGGATAATACACTCAATATACGTCCTTGATAGTGTCCACTAAGCATGCGAGGTTGTAAAATTTTCTGATAGGTTTCTCTAGTGAGCGCTTTTAAAAGTGCGGGTTCATCTTCGGAATGTTTCACAACATAATCGTCTAGTTTTTCTGTAATAAAATGCATTTAAGATCGTATTTTTTGAATCAATTTTTCTGCTTGTACTTTGTCTTTTCCATACAACCATCTTAGGACATTGTCTTCCCAAATTTCATCGTACTGAGTTTGGGATATTAATTCACGATCAATAGCCAAATCTAGCAGTTTACCTGGATATGAAGATTGTGCTTCGCTTTCCATTTCTCCTAACGGATATGGGTCGTCCAAGCCCATAATAATTTGATTGCTTCCTTGGCGTTTCAACATTAAGTCTAAGGAATCGGTGTCATGAACCAAAGTGTCAAAATAAATATTGGGATGCCCAACTGCTTTTCGTGGGTGGGTTTTTCCTTCAAATAAATCTGGACGACCATCAAATCCTTGAATCCGCCTTCCAAGGTTCATTTGCGCCATTTGACCTCCGTGCGCAAAACAAGTTCTAATATTTGGGTAGCGTTCTTGCATGCCATTTAAGGTATAAAAATGATATGCATCTCCGCATTGTGCCAGCATCCAGATTAAATGAAAACGCCAGGAAGTGTTTTCGAGTTTAATCATTTTTTCACCATCGTAAGGGTGAACTTCAATTGCTAGGTTGTATTCATTTGCCAATTCAAAAATTGGATCATTTTCTTTGTCAAACACACTTCTCCATTGCCCAATACTATCCATAAAGTGAGTAGGTAAGCACAAGACTCTTAAATCTAATTCTTTGACACAGCGTTCAATTTCCCATAATGCTCCCTGAATAAATCCGGGGTGTACTACAAATCCACAGGTGAATTTTGAGGCATTATCTTGTTGTATTTTAGCGTTATAATCGTTCTGAAAACGCAATGCTTTTTTCATTTCTTCTAAACGTAATCCGTTCCCATAGAGCTGTGATAAATTTAAAACAACCGCATGGTCAATTTTATTTTCATCCATCCATTCTAGTTTTTCATCTAAGAAAAAACTTGAATGAGTCACCGGTCGACTCCACCCTTTTTGAAGCATATGCTTACGTTCATCGTCCACCCAAAAAATTTCTTTTTCTTTCATGAATTCAGGAATTTCCTCTGGATAAGGTAGTAAATGGGAATGCCCGTTGATGCGAAGTTTGCGTTTCATTTGTTTTAAATTTTGTTTGGTGCTTCCATTTTAGTGCCACACTTCGAGCATGTACATTTTTCTTCACTTAAGTAATAGCGGTCAAAAATTGCAGGCATATCCGTTTCAATATTGTCAAGAACAAAAGGCGCTCTGAACAGTTGATGGTTACAATTTTCGCAATACCATTCCAAAGCATCTTCAACCCCACTTGGTCGTGGATACTCAATGACAATCCCAACTGTATTAGCGCCTCGTTGTGGGGAATGTGGGACTTTTGCAGGTAACAAATAAATGTCACCTTCTTTGATATGGACATCTTTAGCGATGCCATTATTAATTATTTTTAAAATGATATCGCCCTCCAATTGATAGAAAAATTCTGGAGTTTCATTATAATGATAATCTTTTCTATTGTTGGGTCCACCAACGACCATCACAATAAATTCACCATCGTTCCATACACATTTGTTACCAACAGGGGGTTTTAATAACGCTCTATTTTCTTCAATCCACGCTTTGATATTTAAGGGAGATACTAGCTTGCTCATGGGTTATTGTATTAGGATTAATTTGTTCAAGTTACAAAGATTTTGTGCGACCTCCATCCACAGGGATGTTTACACCGTTTATATAGCTGGCTGCTGAACTTGCTAAAAATACAATTGCATTGGCCGTTTCTTCTGGTTTTGCAAAGCGTTTTGCGGGTGTATAGTTTTGCATGATGGCAGTCATTTCTTCAAGACTCGTCTTAGCTTGTTCCGCTTTGATTTTAATGATCTCATTCAAGCGCTCCGTTTCTGTAAATCCTGGTAAAACATTATTGACTGTAATCCCAAAACTTCCCAATTCAAAAGACAGTGTTTTACTCCAGTTACCCACCGCATTTCGGATGGTATTACTAACGCCCAAACCTTCAATAGGTTCTTTTACTGATGTTGAAATGATGTTTATAATCCTTCCATATGATTCTTCTTTCATAAAAGGAACTGTAAGCTGTGCTAATACATGGTTACATTTTAGATGTTGTGTAAATGCATTTTCAAAGGCCTCTAAACTAGCGTCAATAATTGCACCACTTCTTGGGCCTCCAGTATTGTTAACAAGAATATGAAATCCATGATTGTTTTGAATATAAGTTTCCACTTTAGATTTTAAATCCAAAGGGCTCATAAAATCTGCAATGATGTAATCGTGTTTATCTGCGTTTGGAAGTGACGCAATAACATCTTTAAGTTTGGCTTCATTTCTTGCGACTAAGGTAAGAATAGCTTTTTCAGAAGCCAATGCTAAAGCGGCTGCTTTTCCAATACCTTGTGTACTTCCGCAAACTAGGGCATATTTATGTTCTAAGTTTAATTCCATCTGTTTATTATTCGTAATTAATACATATATTTTTTGTTTCGGTGAAAAATCGAAGCGCTTCAAATCCGCCCTCACGACCAACACCTGAAGATTTTACGCCTCCGAATGGGGTGCGCAAATCACGTTGCATCCAAGTATTTACCCAAACAATTCCTGTTTCTAGTTGTTCTGAAAATCGTAGACTTCGTTTTAAATTATTGGTCCATACCGTAGCCGATAAACCATATTTTACATCGTTTGCCATCGCTAAAGCTTCTGCATCTGAATCAAAAGACATTAGTGTAACCACTGGTCCAAAGATTTCTTCTTGATTTAATTTACATGTATTGGAATCAACTTCAATCACAGCGGGGGAAAGGTAGTAGCCATCTTCAAAACCTTCCACATGGACGGGTTCACCTCCACACAACAATCTACTTTCTTTGGTATCAACCTCCTTAATATAAGACTGTACTTTTTCAAAATGAGTTTTAGATACCAAGGCTCCCACTTGTGTCGATTCTTCTGATGGTGATCCCACAACAAGTTGCTGCACACGCTCTATAAAATCGACCTTAAATTTTTCGTAAATAGAGGCTTCTACAAAAATTCGACTTCCGCATAAGCATATCTGTCCTTGGTTAGAAAATGAAGATCTCAGCGTGGTGGTTAGCATTTTTTCGTAATCACAATCTGCAAAAATGATATTTGGATTTTTACCGCCCAGTTCGAGTGATAATTTTTTAAACATAGGGGCCGCAGTTTTGGCAATAAACTTACCTGTTTCTGTGCCACCCGTAAATGAAATCGCTTTAATATGGGGGTGTTCTACAATGGCTTTTCCAGTGCTCGTTCCCAGACCGTGTACAATATTTAAAACCCCTTTTGGGAGTCCTGCTTCGGTACAAATTTCACTTAACAAAAAAGCGGTATATGGCGTCACTTCACTAGGTTTAGCAATCACACAATTTCCAGCAGCTAATGCTGGTGCTATTTTCCATGAAAGTAAATATAATGGTAAATTCCAAGGAGAGATACATCCCACAACTCCTATGGGGTGCCGTAAGGTATAGTTGATTGTTTTTTCACTTTTAGTTTCGTGACTTTCACTGAAAAACTGAGTGATCGCATGTCCAAAAAACCGAAAATTGCTAGCGGCTCTTGGAATGTCAACCGACTTTGCGGTAGAAATAGGCTTTCCATTATCTTTACTCTCGGCGGCGGCAAAACGGTCTAAATTGACTTCA
>Ga0102887_1000823_pt1 | contig 14424 bp, 16 predicted proteins | sample Colrivmet1550B02_FD_84504 | JGI IMG/M metagenome (GOLD analysis project Ga0102887, IMG submission 84504) | Estuarine microbial communities from the Columbia River estuary - metaG 1550B-02 | ecosystem: Environmental > Aquatic > Marine > Intertidal zone > Estuary | place: USA: Columbia River...
AACGAACCGAAAAGTTCCTTTACATTATTCTACGGAAATAAAAATGCCTCTAGTATTATCTTTAAAGAGGAGCTTGAGGATTTAAGAAACACCTATTTAGGTCGTTTGGAAATCCATAATATCCTAAGTCGTGAAGATCAAGGAATGGATTATGCCCATGGTAGAATTGATGCTGAAAAAGTCAAATATTTTGCCGAGAACTTTATTAAGGTAAAAGATGTGTTTTCATATTACATCTGTGGGCCTCAAGAAATGACTGAAATTTCTAGAGATACTTTAGAATCTTTGGGTGTTGATCAAGGTAAAATTCACTTTGAATTGTTTACGGCAGCAACTCCAGCGAAAGCTAAAACAGAAAAGTCCAAAAAATCTAAGAGCTCTGTAAAATCTGCAGTGACTATTGTTTTAGATGGAGACGAAACGCATTTTGAAGTTGCCACGTCTGGAAAGAATGTTTTAGATGCCGCTTTAGACGCAGGCGCTGATGTGCCATTTGCATGTAAGGGCGCAGTTTGCTGTACCTGTAGAGCAAAGGTCATGGAAGGCTCTGCTGAAATGGATATGAATTATGCCTTAACAGATGAGGAAGTAGCAGAAGGTTTTATCTTGACCTGCCAAAGCCACCCTACGAGCCCAAAACTGGTAGTGAGTTATGATGAGTAAGTAAAAATTTATAAAACGTTTAAATCCTTTCCGATGTTTCGGGAGGGATTTTTTTATGGAGCCAAAAGATACATACACACCTATAGCTTGTGGTTTTTACGATTTATTCGAAATCGCAGGAATGCGAAAAGAAGAAGTTGAATTGGTTTTGAAGAATGAAGACAGAATTCAAGGCCGAATAGAAACTTTAAGAACAATAAAAGGAGAAGGGGAGTTTGTTTTAATGAAATCTGGACAAGAAATTAGGCTGGATATGGTTAAATCCATAAATGGGGAAAAATCAATCGGATACTGTTAACAACATCTCCACATGCGGAATACCGTCTTCTAAAAACTCGGGGCCTTCGATTTTAAATCCAAAGTCGGCATAGAATCTTGTTAAATAACATTGCGCCATGATTCTAATGTTTGAGAAGTATTCGGCTTTTATCAAGGCGATAGAATAGTTCATGATTTCTTTTCCATAGCCATCCATTCTAATTTCTTTTGAGGTGACCACTCTTCCAATAGCAGCTTCTTTGTAATACAATTTTGGAGGTAAAATTCTCGTGTAAGCGTGAATTTCGTTGTCGTGTTTTCCAAATATATGAATAGACTTTTGGTCGAAATTATCGAGATCTTGATAAACGCAATTTTGCTCTACTACAAAAACCTCTGAGCGTAATTTGAGTATGGCGTACAATTCAGAATTGGTGAGTTTTTCAAAAGTTCTATTAGTAAAATTCATTTTTTATCAAGCATTAATAATCAAAATTGTAAGGCGTACATCGCATTTCCTTATTTAAAAATGGCATACCCATCACATAAGCGAACAAGCTCAAAGAACCGTCTTTTTTCAATTTGACATAAAAAGAATATTCCTCACCTCTTCTTGGGTCGTAAAGTCTTCCCTTGTCCCATTCCTTTTGTTTTGCATCCCATCGTAACTCTTTCATGACAACCATGCCGAATACTCTCCTCTTGCGCAATGCATCATCATCATTGTTAAGGTCTTTTCTAGGAGTGCTTCCATCCTCGTTTTCATCCGCTTTAAGCCAAATAATTTTACCGTAGTACAAGCCATTTTCTTTGTACACCTCCACACGGCTCGTCATTTCAGGGTTCCACCAAACGCCTAGAATATCGTCTCCAGAATTTTGAGCAAATGACGCCCCAAAAAGGCTTGTGAATAATATGGTAATGAAGATTTTCATAAAATTTTGCGATTGCGAATATTAACAAAATCGACTTTAATTACAATTCATCCTCAAAATTCTACAGTTCATCGCTTTTGGTTTTCTCAACCGCAAGAGTCGCGGCACATTTACAACAGAATTAAAACCAAAACAGAATTCAAATGTCTTTTCTCACTAAAATAACTTTCACTCTTCTTTTCAGCTTTAGCTTTTTTCAAGCTGCTGCTCAAAGTATCTCAGGTAAGGTATTAGATGAATCCAATCAACCCATTCCTGGGTGCAATGTTTATTTAGAAGGCACTTTTTATGGCACATCTACAAATGCTGCGGGCTATTTTAAGTTTGATGCAGAAGCAGCAGACAGCGCCACGTTTGTAGTTGAGTTTTTGGGTTTTGAAGATTTTAGACAAACAATAAGCCTTCTGGGTGAAGTAGAAATCAATGTCACTTTAAAAGAAGCATTTGATAAACTAAATGCAGTAACGGTTAGTGCAGGATCTTACGGCACAGGCGACAATGACAAGACTGCCGTCTTAAATTCTTTAGATGTCGTGACCACTGCTGGTGCTCTAGGCGATGTAACTGGCGCGCTTCAGACGTTACCTGGAACTTCGACTAATGGCGAGTCTGGAAGGTTGTTTGTGCATGGCGGCAGCGCTGATGAAACGGGAACGTATATCGATGGAATTCTAGTGCATCAACCGTATACCAGTTCTGCTCCAAACATGGCGGTAAGAGGCCGCTTCAATCCATTTATGTTTAGCGGAACGGCTTTTAGTGCGGGAGGGTATAGCGCAGAATACGGTCAAGCCATGTCTTCGGTTTTGGTGTTAAACACCAACGAATTGCAAGAAGAGGAATCTCTCAACTTAGGAATAATGACCATTGGCGCTGACGTTGCCGGTACAATAAAGTGGAAGACTGGAGCAATTACTGCAAGTGCCAACTACATGAACCTCTCTCCTTACATGAGTCTCATTCCACAAAATTACGGTTGGAAAAGTGCACCAGAGGCTTTAGGCGCTGGGTTGAGTATCCGACAAAAAACGGCTAACAACGGCTTGTTAAAAGTGTATGCAACTGCCGATCAATCTAACCTAACACAAGAGCAATCGCTTGTTGGTAATCCAGAGCAAACTCAAACTGTTGGTTTACAAAACAACAATAGATTCATCAATACCAATTGGAAAGGACAATTGTCGGAAAAGTGGATTTTAAAACTGGGTGGTTCGTTTACCTACAACACAGACGATTATAAAATAAACACCATTGCTTTGCGCGATAAGCTTTTAGGAAGTCATTTAAAAAGTCTAGCGATTCACGAAGTGAATAAAAAAGTACATGTACGTTTCGGAACAGAATTTTTTTATAAATCCTATGAAAAGAGAATAAATTCTGGTGTTGGCGCAGACAGCGTAAATAGCTATGCAGATCATAAGCCTGCAGCTTTCGCGGAAGCAGAAATTTATACGAGCAATACATTTGTGGTGAAGGCCGGATTGAGAGGAGAGTATAGCACATATCTTGAAATGGCAAATATTTCACCGCGCTTGTCTATGGCCTACAAAACCAAAGATCACAGTCAATTTTCTTTGGCTTACGGATGGTTTTACCAAGATCCGGTAAACGAGCAACTCATTAGCAGAGACTATTTGAATTACGAAAAGGCAGAGCACTACATTTTTAGTTTCACTAAGAAGTTAGAAGATCGAAATGTTAGAGCAGAGCTATATTACAAGGGCTATAAAAATTTGGTTAAATATCCAGGCAAAAATGAGAGATATACGAATGATGGCAATGGCTATGCATATGGTTTAGATGTGTATTTCCGTGACAAGAAAACCATAAAAAATGGGGACTATTGGCTTTCGTATTCTTATTTAAAGGCAGAACGTAACTATCTAGATTATCCAACGAGTGCTCAACCTTCTTTTGCAAACAGTCATAATATTTCAATTGTATATAAGCATTGGTTTTCGGCTTTAAGAAGCCAATTAGGGGCAACACTTTCTTATGGCAGCCCGCGCTCACATAACAACCCTAATAACATCCAATTTATGGATGAAAAACTAAGAGCCTATAAAAGCTTAGATCTAAATTGGAGTTTTTTGCATCGAGAGAATATCATCTTTCATGCAGCAGTTTCAAATGTTCTAGGCTTTAACAATGGTTTTGGATACAATTATTCGCCCATTCCAGACGCAAATGGAACTTACCATAGAACAGAAATTTTACCAGCAGCCAAACATTTCTTTTTTGTTGGATGCTTTATAACCTTAAGCCGACATGGCGCTAGGAATCAATTGGATAAATTAAATTAATAACTAAAAATCAAAAATTATGAAAACGATTTTCACATTACTCGTAGCAACTACACTCAGTTTAACAGCTTTTGCCAACAGCAGCGATGCATATAAAAAAGCAATGGGCAAGGCCCTTACTGAAATGAAAACGAGCAGAACAGTTGACGAATTAACAAACACAGCTAACCAGTTTCAACGTATTGCAAAAGCATCTCAAGATGAGTGGTTACCGCTTTATTATCACGCCCAGTGTTATGTGCTGATGGGCTTTAATACCGATAGAGAAGCAGATGAACGAGACAGCTATTTAGATCTCGCCCAGAATTCTATTGATGAGGCTATGGAGGTTTCCGCGAATGAATCTGAGATTTATGCATTGCAAAGTATGTTGCATACTGCACGCTTAGTTATAGATCCGATGAGTAGAGGTCAGAAGATGATGGGAGCATCGGGAAAAGCAATTGGACAATCTTTAGCATTAGACCCGAAAAACCCGCGTGCACAGTATTTATTATTGAGCAATGAAGTTGGGCAAGCTCAATTTTTTGGAAAAGATCCTGCGGAGTATTGCGGTCGTATAAATACGCTCAATACAAATTGGGATGATTTAAACCAATCACCAGAGTTTTATCCTAAATGGGGAAAAGGTCAGATAAGTGATATGGCCAACAATTGTAAGTAAATTATTTAGCTTAGAAACTATATTAGCATTCGAAACAAAAAGTATGAAAATCAATCTTAAACAACTAAGGAGCCAAAAAGGAAGAAAGAGTGCCAAAAACTTGTTGATTATCTTTTTGTTAAGCACGGCTTTCGTACCTTTTACTTATAACGGTTCGTATGATTCGATAGGGACAGTTGCCATCGTTGTTTTTTGGAGCTTCACAATTTTCTTGACTCAATTTCTTGGCCATGGTTATATTATTGAAGTTTTAGATAAGCGAATTTCTTGGGTGGAGCGCCCCTTTTACAGAGCGGCAGTCGGAGTCGTGTTTATAGTGCTTTATGCCTCTTTGGCTTTTATGGCAGTTAACCTATTAATGAATTTGGTATTCTTTCAACGGGTCCCTTACGATTCTTTGCAAGATGCTATAGACAGCATTTGGTTTGCGGTAAAAATTGCATTTGTCATTTCTTTTGTGCTCACATCTATCGGGTTTTTCCAAGCTTGGAAAAATTCTGAGGTGGCTAAAGAGCAATTAAACACTCAAATTGTAACGCACAAGTATAATGCCTTGCGCGATCAAATTAACCCACACTTTTTATTCAATAGTTTAAATGTGTTGAGCGACTTGGTTTACGAAGATCAAGAGCTCGCTGTAAAATTTATCCGTCAGATGAGCGATTTATACCGTTACGTTTTAATGGTAAAAAATGAAGATTCTATATCGCTCGCACGCGAAAAAGAGTTCGCGGAATCGTTTTCATTTTTATTAAAAACGCGTTTCGAAAAAGGCCTTGAAATTCAAATGGATTTTGAGCCAAAGCCCAACGAGCACATTGTGCCTATGGCCTTGCAATTACTCATAGAAAATGCGGTAAAACACAATGAGGCGTCTAGCCAAAATCCACTTAGCGTAAAAGTAGTACGAGAAGGTGACTTTTTAAAAGTGATAAACAATTTGCAATCTAAATCTTTGAAGGAAGAATCAACAAAGAAAGGTCTCGAGAACTTGAAAAATCGTTATGCGTTCTTAAGCGACCAAACTTTAGAAATTCGAGAATCAAAAGAACACTTCGAGGTGCTTCTTCCTATTTTAAATGTTGAAGCATGAATGTTGTCATTATAGAGGACGAGCCAAGGGCAGCGCATAGGTTAGAGAAATTGATTCTTGAAGTAGAACCTAATTTAACGATTGTTAAAAAACTGGAAAGCGTGAAACAGGCTGTAGCATTTTTCGACTTAAAACCAGAGGTTGGAATTATATTTTCAGACATTCAACTGACGGATGATTTAAGCTTTGAGATTTTTAGGCAGATTCAAATCACTGCACCCGTTATTTTTACAACTGCTTATGATAATTATGCCATAAATGCATTCAAGGCAAACGGCATAGATTATTTGCTAAAACCACTAAGCAAAGAAGATGTCGCCAATGCGATTCAGAAATTTAAAACGTTAACTAAACCCTCTGCAGAGGTGAACGTGTCGGCCATAGCTGAACTTTTAGCTTCTTCTAAAAAGAAGGAGACTATGGATTACAAAAACCGTTTTATGGTTAAAGTGGGGCAACACATCAAGAGTGTTTCCACAGATGATATAGTGGTGTTTTACAGTAAAGACAAGACCACGTTTTTGTTTACAAAAGACAAACGTAATTATCCTTTAGATCAATCACTCGATCAAATACATGACATTCTTAACCCTGCTGTTTTTTTCAAAATAAGCCGTTCGTTTATCGTGAACCTCAATGGTACGTCAGATATAATGGCGTATAGCAATAGCCGACTAAGAATAGTAGTTGAAGGTTTAGATGATGAGTTAATCGTTGTAGCCAGAGAAAAAACAAAAGAATTTAAAGCTTGGTTGGGGGAATGAAAAAAGCCGCTCAATCGAGCGGCTTATTTGAATAGTGTTAGTCTTCTTTTTCGACTTCCGCTTCTTTGGACTTTTTCTTCTTTTTTTTGCCTTTATGTTGTTCTGCAGCGGCAGCTTCAGCAGCAGCTTTTTGTTCTGCTTTGTGCTGTTCTAAAGCTTCTCTTTTGGCTTTAAGTTCAGCATCTTGTTTTGTTGTAGTAAACTCAGAAGGCATCTCTGCTGGCTTCGCCATCAATTCTTCGAGTGTAGCATATGGGGCAGTCAGTCTCAAGTAGTCATAATGTCTATTGATCTGTTGGTTATAGGTATTATAAACAGTCATATAAACCCACATTCCTTTGCTATTAGCCATTCCAGAAAGTTGCCCTAAATCTTCGATATTGTAAATGACGCCTGTCGTTACCTCCAAAATGTCGTCATCAATATTCTTTATAGGATAAACGCGTGTTCTTCCAGCTGCAACATCTTTATCAACAGTTGCCATATCTCCACCATTGCGGAAATACTTTAGCCTGTGACTTTCCTCTAATCGAATATTCATCGAGTCGTATTTGTCATTGGCTAGCTCTGTCTCTTCCATGCTGTAAAGAATTGATATATTCTTTCCGTAAAGCGCATCTTTGAAGAATACATATTGCATTAATACTTTTTCTTCTGAGCTAACAAATTGAAGTAATTCAAAAGCTTCTGGAATACGCTTGTCAGCTTCCATAACATAAACAGAATCTAAAACCTGAGGTGCACCCGTTACCATTTTAAAATTTGGAAGGTTTTCGGCCATAGCCATCATTACTGTAGACCTGTTGGCTGAATGTTCTATGTTATCAGCAGTTTTAAAATAGGCTTCATGTTGAGCGTTTAAGCTGAAAATCCCTAAAGTGAATGTGAGTAGAAATAAATGTTTCATTGCGGTGATTTAATTTTGTGTTCAATATACAATCAAAAATAACATTCGATAAAGAAATATGAAATGAGCTGAATATTGGGTAGTAACATTTATAAGCATTTGATAATGATTGTAGTATGAATGCAAAAAGTATGTTTGCCTCGCTAAAGAATATTAAGTATTTCTGCACAACTATTTAAAGAACAAATTAGCTTGACATTTACAAATAAAACGGTCTGGATTACAGGAGCTTCCTCTGGTATTGGTGAGGCTTTAACGCTGCTATTGGCAGCCCAAGGTGCAGACTTAATTATTTCTTCTCGCAGAAAAGAAACCCTAGAAGCGCTTAAAGGAAAGTGTGTTGGCGCGAAAAACGTCTGGGTCATTCCTTTAGATTTAGAAAACGATGTGTCCATTCAAGCTGCCGCTGATACCGTTTTGTCTAAAATCACTAAGCTCGATTACATGTTTCACAATGGTGGAATTTCACAACGTTCTTTAACACAAGAAACCGATTTAGCGGTAGACCATAAGCTGATGCAGATTAACTATTTCGGTGCCATCAGTTTAACCAAGCGGATATTGCCATTTTACTTAAAGCAGGGTTTTGGTCACTTTATTATAACAAGCACCATTTCTGGAGTGTTTGGCTTTCCATTGCGCTCCGCATATGCAGCGTCAAAACACGCACTTCATGGATATTTTGATTCATTGAGAGCCGAACACCTTGAAAATAACATCGATGTTACTATTGTTTGTCCAGGTAGAATTAAAACAAACATATCGTTAAACGCTATAGGTTCTGATGGGAAGTCTACAGGGAAATTAGACGATGCTCAAAACAACGGCATGCCAGCAGAAAAGTGCGCATCTATAATGTTGAAGTCGGTCGGGAAGAAGAAGAAAGAAATTTATATTGGCGGTAAAGAAATACTGATGGTGTACTTCAAGAGGTTTATTCCAGCATTGTATTACAAACTTGCAGCAACCGTAAAAAGAGATTAATTATGGTAGAGAAAAAAGTTATTGCTGGTATTCAGCAAATGGGTATTGGCGTTGCAAAAGTGCATGAAGCTTGGGCTTGGTACAGAAAACACTTCAGTATGGATATTGAAGTATTTGAAGAAGAAGCTGTTGCTCAATTGATGTTGCCACATACTAATGATAAGCCTATTCCAAGGCATGCTATTTTGGCTTTAAACATGCAAGGTGGCGGTGGTTTCGAAATTTGGCAACAGACCAAATACAAACCAGAACCACCAACATTTGACGTGCAGCTAGGAGATTTAGGTCTTTACTTGTGTAAAATTAAATGCCGAAATGTTGAGGTGTTTTACGAAACATGTAAATCAAACAATCTTGATATTCAAGGAGAATTAGTTACTGACCCTGCAGGTCGTCATACTTTTTATTTAAAGGATCCTTATGGGAATATCTTTCAGGCCGTTGAGTCAAAAGAATGGTATAGAAATGAAGGCAGACCTACAGGCGGAACGTATGGCTGTACAATTGGCGTAAGCGATATTGAAAAATCGTTGGTTGTTTACCAAGATATATTAGGCCACGATGAAGTGGTTTACGATGAGACAGGCTCATTCAATGATTTGGCCGCCTTACCAGGTGGTGCTGGAAGAGTAAGACGAGTGCTTTTAAGAAATTCGAAACCCAGAAAAGGAGCGTTCGCGAAAGTATTAGGTAGCAGCGAAATGGAATTAGTACAAGTCTTAGATAGACAACCTGAGAAAATATTTAAAGATAGAATTTGGGGTGACCTTGGGTTTATCCATTTATGTTTTGAAACACACAGAATGGATTTGTTAAAAGAAGAATGTGCTGAAAAAGGATTTAATTTTACTGTAGACAGCGCCAACAGTTTCGATATGGGTGTTGCTGCAGGTCGCTTTGCTTACATAGAAGATCCAGATGGCGGATTGATCGAGTTTGTGGAGACTCATAAACTTCCTATGATCAAAAAAATAGGATGGTTCATGAAATTAGAAGGTCGAGATCCAGAAAAATCTTTACCCAAATGGATGTTGAATACTTTGGCTTGGAAGCGGAAAAAAGACTAAAAATTACTTTTACTTAGACCAGAACAAGCATTAGAACAATGAACAACAAGGTTACAATAGCTTTATTAGCTTTTCTAATTTGCCAGTCCTTGGCTGCGCAGCATGGGCACCTTTGGACTAGTTTAGAATTTGAAAGAAATAAACAATACGAAGGTTATGTTGTAGACCTCTCAGGAGATACAATAAATGGATTTATTCAATTTGCCGATCGTGTTTCCATGCAGGAAGAGGTATATTTTTTCTTAGAAAAATCAAATAAGAAGACAGACACGGTTTATTTTCCTGCTGATTTGTTGTGGTATCATTTCCTAGATAAGACATATCAATGTATCAGCTATTCAGGTGGGTTAAGTAGCAAACTAATAAAAGGGAATTTGATTTCAGAGCAAGATTGTATTTCTAAATATATTTGGTTCAGAGAGGTAGATGATTTCTCATCTCAACGCAGAGAAGCCAATGAAAACTTTGTGGATTATATGGATAGACTTTACCCAAGCAATGAGGTCTACTATAATGTCAAACAACGTCAAGCAATTACCTTGGATCATTTTCTATTAAATTTCGAAAAAAGGATGTCGAGTTTTATTCGAGAAAATTCTGAATTGTCGACAAAAGTGAAAGAACGAGAAAGAGGCTACGGATCAAATGACGTTCTTGAAATATTTAGAGAGTACAATGCGAGTTGCAAGTAATTGACCTTTAAAAAACAATTCACTTAATAATAGAGATTTACTGAACTTTCTATCTTTAAGATGAAGGGTAGTATTCATTACTTTTGACCTTGATTTAATTCATATTTATGTTAAACCTAATTCAGGATTTGCCTAGCCATATTCAGGAGGCTAGTGCCATTTTTAAAGATTCAAATATTTCTAAATTGAATGGTATTAACAATTTAATTATTACTGGTTTAGGAGGTTCTGGAATTGGTGGGACTATTGCTTCGGAAATTGCTTCGAGTAGTTGTTCAATTCCAATATTGGTAAATAATTCTTACCATTTGCCAGCTTTTGTTAATGAAAGAACTTTAGTTATCGCTTGTTCTTATTCAGGTAATACCGAAGAAACGCTTATGTGTTTCGGTCAAGCTCAAGAAATGGGAGCACAGATTAGTGTAATTACTTCAGGAGGTATTTTACTCGATAAAGCAAAGGAATCTGGATTAGATCATGTTATTATCCCAGGAGGAAACCCACCCCGATCGATGCTGGGCTATTCTTTAAGCGTTTTATTATTGATGTTTGATGCTTATGGGATTGTATCGATTGATGCTGAGCAAAAATTATTGAGTGCAACGCGACTTTTAGAGAACGAACAAGACTCTATAAAGTTGAACGCTAAAGAACTCGCGTCAAAAACAAAAAATAATATACCTGTTACCTACGCTTGCGCTGGATTTTCTGGTGTTGCAACTCGATGGAGACAACAGTTTAACGAAAATGCAAAATTACCAGGATGGAATGCTGAAGTTCCAGAAATGAACCACAATGAATTGGTTGGATGGACTGGAGGAAGCGATGCATATGTGGTGTACTTTTTACGCAGCACGGATGACTTTTGGAGAAATCAAAAGCGTATTGAAATAGTGAGCGAAATAATTAGAAAGCAAGTTCCTCAAGTCTATGATATTTGGACTCAAGGCACGTCTTTAATTGAGCAAGTGTTTTACCTTATTCATTTAGGGGATTGGATTTCGTATTATTTATCTGAAGAAAGAGGGGTAGACATCGTAGATATTAAAGACATAAATTATTTAAAATCTGAATTATCAAAAATTTAAAACACCTTACCGCAATACTTCTAATATTAATTAGTTTTTCAGGAAAAGCTCAAATTTCTGAAAGCGATTGGATGATTGGCGGTGGTGCTAGATTTTTAGGTTCAAGTGTTTCCAATCAATTAACTGCGAATGTTGAAATTTCGGCAAGCGCTGCATACTTATTTCAATTAGATAGAAATGAGGCTAAAAAAAACAAAGGAACGATCGCTTTAGGGCTTCAACCTTCTTTCGCATGGGACCCTTTAAGTGATGTTTACAAGGTGACTATTTTTTCACGCTATTATTTTAATTTCGAAAGAGTATCTCCATTTATTGAAGCTGACTTAGGGTATAGATTACAAAATAATTTTAGTCCGAGTTCAGGCGAATTGACAGCATATGTAGAATCTTTTGTGCCAGGTGTCAAGTTGGGTGGAGCGTTCTATATCTCACCTCATGTTACTTTTGATGCATATCTTTTTTATGATAATTTCAATAGCACAAATCACATCTTAGAACCTTCTGAGGTTACTAATAAAAGTGTTGAACATGCCTTTGGTTTGGGTTTAGGGTTTCAGATTTTTCTGCAATGCAAAAAGTAAAGTTTCAAGATTTAGGTTTGATGCCATATCAAGAGGCGTGGGACTACCAAGAAGCAATTTTTAAAGGAATTGTTAATCAGAAATCTGCTAACCGAAAGTTGCGGGAGTCTGAGCAACAAGACACGCAAGACCACCTTCTTTTCTGCGAGCATCCCCATGTTTATACATTAGGTAAAAGCGGAGATTTAAACAACCTACTGATCAATCAGGCGAGAATGGATGAAGAGCACATTGAGTTCTTCAAAACAAATCGAGGTGGCGACATTACCTATCATGGTCCAGGTCAAATTGTGGGTTACCCAATTTTGAATTTAGATCATTATTTCACAGATATTCACAAGTACCTGCGCTACCTCGAGGAAGCCGTTATTTTAACATTAGCCGAGTATGGGCTTAAAGGTGGAAGAAGCAAAGGCGAAACAGGCGTTTGGTTAGATGAGGGATTGCCTACAGCGCGCAAAATATGTGCTATGGGGGTCAAGGCGAGCCGTTGGGTTACGATGCACGGCTTTGCGTTCAATGTAAATTCTAATCTTAAATATTTTGGTTACATCGTCCCTTGCGGGATTACTGATAAAGCAGTAACGTCTTTAAATATTGAGTTAGGACGTGAGCTGGATATGCAAGAGGTGAAAGAAAAAGTAAAAGGTCATTTTACAGATTTATTTGAAATTGAGCTAATATAAACTTTGGTTAAAAAGCATTCTTTACAGGGATTGCTTTAATCTCATTTTCAACAAAACTTACCTAAACAACCAAACTTGCGGATCTTGGCTTTTGTCGTTAAGCCATAAACCAAACTCTAGCACTGTCTGTTTGGTTGAAGGGTTGGTGTAGATTTTACCAATCTTTTCTTTAGTATCTAATTCTTGTCCACGTTTAACGTAAACCTCGCTCAAGTTGCTGTACACCGTAAAGTAATTACCATGCGAAACAATGACCGCAATACCTGCGCCTTGCACTCTAAAAACACGCGATACTGTTCCGCCATAAACCGCACGCGCTTCGCTGTTGTTAGCTGTAGCGATTTCAACATGTGGACGATTTTCTATTACGCCTTTCGCCACAGGATGAGGTTGCTTGCCATATTTGCCAACCACAATTCCCTTTTCAACGGGCCAAGGTAAATTCCCTTTGTTGGCGGTAAACCCAGCAGCGAGCTTTTTGGCTTCAGGTGTTAAACCATAGGAAGGAACATTCGCTTCTTCCATGCTCTCGTTTCCACCTGCTTTGTTTATTTCCTTTTTCTTTTTATCGATTAAAACACGAAGCTTTTTATTGGCTGTTTTCGAATTAAAATCTGATCCTGACTTTAGGCCTAATCGCTTGGCTTCGGCAATGAGTAGGCCTCTTTCTGCCTTTTCGCGAGACCTACGCATCTCTTCAGCAATAATTTTCTGTATTTCGGCCTCTAGACGATTTACTTCTTTCTGTTTCGCGGCAATCTCTTTTTTAATTTCACCCTCTTTCCCTAAAAGTTGATTTACCGTTTGTTGCTGCTCTATCTTTTCTTGCTGAAGCTTCTCGCGTTCTTTGTTTTTTTCTACCAACAGTAACTGCTTGGCTTGCTTTTGTTTTTTAAGCGCCTCAATTTGTTCTTCTAATTCAGCCTGTTTTTTTGTAATTACTTCACCCTGCTTGTTTCTGTATTCAGAGTATTCTTGAAAATATTGAAGGCGTTTAAAGGCTTGCTCCATGTCTTCACTGGCAAGAATGTACATGAGTTTACTGTTGCGGTCGCGGCTTTTGTAAGCGTTTACAATCATCTCAGCATACTCTTCTTTTAAGGTTTCAAGTTCTTTTTCAAGTTCGGCTATTTCAGATTTAGTCTCTTCAATTTCTTCATCAAAAAGTTTCACCTCTTTATTAATGGTTCTGATGAGCCTCGAGCGAATTGCAATTTTTTGATTGAGTGCGGTAACCTGTCCAACTGAAACTTCACGTGTAGATTTCGTCTCTTCTAGAATCTGATTGGCGATTTCAATTTCATCCTGTAAAAGGACTTTTTTAGACTTAAGAGAGTTGGTTTTGTCTTTTTTCTGAGCGTGCAAATTAGATAGAACAAACAGTCCAATAAGTAGGCTGAAAACCAACTTATAAAAATGTGAAGACTGAATGGAGTTTGGTTTTTGCACTATTAGTTTACTCTTTTATATTTTGAGCTAATGTTAAACGGAACCCTAACCGGCTCGCCCGTTTTAACCGATAAATACTTAAGCTGCAATGTTATAACATTATCAAAGGCTAGAACCATTTTTAAGCTTCCAGGAAACAGATTATCACCGCTGGTTTGGTAGTCTTCGTAGTTCGCATTAATTCGTCTAACGCCATCTACAGCTTCTTGTTTTTGAACTTTAAAGGTGGTCGGGTCAATTTCCAAATAGTAATTGGGAACAGTATGCAAAAACAGAGGGTCTTCTTTAGG
>Ga0102887_1000872_pt1 | contig 13930 bp, 12 predicted proteins | sample Colrivmet1550B02_FD_84504 | JGI IMG/M metagenome (GOLD analysis project Ga0102887, IMG submission 84504) | Estuarine microbial communities from the Columbia River estuary - metaG 1550B-02 | ecosystem: Environmental > Aquatic > Marine > Intertidal zone > Estuary | place: USA: Columbia River...
AATGATCAATTCAATGTATTATGCTTCTAAGTTTATAGAATCGCTACCAAAAACTGAAACTCCTGAACAAACTGAAGGTTATGAAGGGTTTTATCATTTGCACAGTATGGAAGGAAAGGTTGAAGATACTGTTTTACAATACATTGTAAGAGATCACGATCGCGATAAATTTGAAGCAAGAAAAGAATATCTTATTAATTTAGTTGAAACTCTGAATACAAAATTTGGGAGTACTGTTTTTGAAGTCGAAATCAAAGACCAGTATTACAACATGAAAGAAATGGTTGTACCTGTAATGCACATTATTGACATTGCGGAAGATGCCATGAAAGCGTTAAACATCCAGCCATTGATTAAACCCATAAGAGGTGGAACAGACGGCTCTCAATTGAGTTTTATGGGACTTCCTTGCCCAAATATTTTTGCGGGAGGACACAACTTCCATGGCCGTTATGAATATGTGCCATTGGAAAGTATTTTGAGTGCTACAGAAGTAATTTGTAGAATAGCCGATCTAACTCAAAAACGTTATCTATAAAAAAAGCCGCTAAAGTTAGCGGCTTTTTTTTAAATGTTATTTTTTTACTTGAGGAGCATTAAGCTTTTGACTCATTTCCATCGAAATGGCAGAGCGGTCAAACTTAATCTTACCTGCTAAAGTTTCAATGACACATGAATTGTCTTTGTCATTCAATTCGGCAATCTTACCGTGCATCCCACTTTTAGTGATTACTTTATTTCCTTTTTTAAGCTCTGCTGCAAATACTTTCTCTTTTTTGGCACGCTTCATTTGCGGTGCAATCATAAAGAAATAGACTATTACAGCCATTAAAATAAACGGGGTAAACTGACTAAGACCTTCCATAATATTGTTGTATTGTTGTAAATTATTGTACGCTAAGTGGTTTATTTGCAGGAGTTTTCACAGGTGCATTCGGATCTGGAACAATAAATGCAGAGATTCTTACTTGCTCTTTTCCTTTTTCTGAGTTGGTAGTCAACGTAATTGTCTTAGAAATCTTATTAGCTCCTTTTCCATTAAATTTTACACTAAACTGAGAGGATGCTCCTGGCATTAGTGGTTCTCTGTTCCACCCTTGAGGTACTGTACATCCGCACGTACTTTTGATGTCTGTAACTACCAAAGGAGATTTACCTGTGTTTGTGTAAGAAAACACGGTTTCAACAGGTGTGCCATTCATAATTTGTCCGAAATCATGTTCTGTTTTGTCAAATGCGATAGTTGGAAAAACAATAGCTTGGGCGTCTCTTTCAGCTGCTTTAGTTACGTTTTCTTGGTCAATTTTTTCTGCAGCGTTTTCTTTACAAGAAGTAAAAACAACAAAACTCGCTAAGGATAAAGTTAAAATTAATTTTTTCATGATTGATATTTTATAGTTAATAATTGTATTTAATTTTAAAAAAAATGAGGCTATAAATGTAATTAAAAATTTACATTAATCCACGTCCTGTCTTATTTAAGGTTTTATTCTCATCATACTCCTTAACAATTTTATCTAAAACACCATTTATAAAAACATTACTCTTAGGAGTTGAATATTCTTTCGCAATTTCAATATATTCATTAATAGATACTTTAGTTGGTATAGATGGAAACTCATGAAACTCACATATAGCCATTTGAAGTAGCACGAAATCAATATCAGCAATACGATCCTTATCCCAATTTTTAGTTTTTAAACTAATTTCCTCTGTGTAGGGCTCTAAGTTTTTAATTGTATTTTTCAATAAATCTAGACCAAACTCTTTATCCTCCACGTCTTTAAATAGTTGAGGGGTAAAATAGTTTTCATGATTGATTTTCCTGGACTTATTAAGAAGTTTAACCAATGCTGTATTAACTACGGGTAGATCATCAATCCAAGTCAAGTTTCTGTCTTCTAGATAATTATACAACTTTTCATTTGGCGCAATCACTTCTTTAAAAAGTTCTACTATAAACTGACGGTCTTTGTTGTAAGAAAACGATTCTGATGCCATATACGTCGCAAAACGGTCACTTTCAAAAATGGCTTTAAAAATAACTTCTACATATTCACTGTCCAACTCCCAATTAGTGACTTTATGACGATCAAAGGCATTTTTAAGACATTGATTTTCAGATAACTGAGTCAATAATGTGTTTTTAACAAACTTCATATTTGGATTCAAATCCTCAGAAGTAAGAATGTGTTTTTGTTGAGATTTCTCTTGCTGATCTTTTGCTTTTTCATGTACTTTAACAAGTAAAGACAGCATTAGCAAATAGAGTTCATACATGCTATCCATACTTAGTTTGAGGAATTTTTCTTCAGAAGTCAAATTCAGTTTCTCAGATCTTTTGAGGGCGTATATAACTTGCATTACTTTGGTTCGAATATGTCTTCTGTTCAGCATTGTATAAAGAACTTATTGGTTAAAGATCAAATGAATTGATCAAAATTGGTTTTGATTACAACTATGAAAATTCATTGACAAAAATAGTGTTATTTTGCTTCTAAAAATCTAAAAAATTGTTTTTTTACACAATGTCATTTTTGCTCAAAACAAGTATCTTTGTAACTTTAGCATGTAACTCCATTTAAGGACCATAATTAATCGAATGAAAGAACTTCAATATTTAAATAAGTATATTATAAAATATCGATTTCGAATTATTTTGGGCGTTCTTATCACTGTTTTTTCTAAAATTTTTGCACTTTTCACACCCCAACTCATAGGTAAATCTATTACATTAATTTCGGATCAGATTACAAATCCCAACAGTACAGAAATATTCAGATATGAAATAAGTTTAAATATTTTATACATTTTTGGAGCTGCTATTGCTACAGGGATATTTACTTTTTTAATGCGTCAAACCATTATAAATGTGTCTCGTTATGTGGAGTTTGATTTGAAAAATGAGATTTACAAACATTACCAACATCTTTCAATTGCTTTTTATAAACGGAACCGAACTGGAGATTTAATGAGCCGAATTAGTGAAGACGTGAGTAAAGTCCGAATGTATATAGGTCCTGCACTAATGTATACCATTAATACATTAACACTTTTTGTTGTTGCATTGTTTTATATGTACAACCAATCGCCTACCCTGACGCTTTATACCATACTACCACTGCCCTTATTATCTATTTCTATATACTTTTTAAGTAAATACATTCACAAACAAAGCACCATTGTACAATCGCATTTATCAACCTTATCATCTTCTACACAAGAGTTTTTTAGTGGAATTTGGATTACAAAGGCGTATGCTTTAGAATCACAAACCGAAAAAACATTTTCAGAATTAGCAAATTCTCAACGCAAAAAACGTCTCGGCTTATCAAAAATTCAAGCACTCTTTTTTCCCTTGATGTTACTTCTTATAGGAGCTAGTAACTTACTAGTTATCTATATAGGTGGCAAACAATACATAAATGGACAAATTGAGGAGATCGGAATCATAGCCGAATTTATTATTTATGTAAATATGCTCACTTGGCCAGTAGCATCAATTGGATGGGTTACCTCATTGGTGCAAGAAGCTGAAGCATCACAAAAACGGATTAATGAATTTTTAAAAGAAACTCCAAGCATCATCAATCCTATTAAAAAAACAACTCCTATTGACGGATCTATCGTTTTTAAGGATGTTTATTTCACGTATGAAGATACTAATATTGAAGCTTTAAAAGGAATCAGTTTTGAAGTTGAAAAAGGAAAGACTCTTGCTATCATAGGAAATACGGGTTCTGGAAAATCGACTATACTAGAGCTAATCGGACGTTTATATGATGTTCAAAAAGGAGCCATTGAAATAGATGGTGCAAATATAAAAACCTTAAATATAAATAGCTTAAGAACGGGGGTTGGTTTTGTACCTCAAGATCCTTTTTTATTTTCGGATAGTTTAAAAAATAATATTAAATTTGGAAAGAACAAAGCTACAGATATCGAAGTCATAGAGGCTGCTAAAAAGGCCGTTGTTCATAAAAACATCATCAATTTCAAAAACGGTTATGATACTATTTTGGGAGAACGAGGCATCACACTTTCAGGAGGACAAAAACAGCGGGTCTCAATCGCTCGAGCTTTTATCAAAAGTCCTCAGATTCTTCTTTTAGACGATTGTCTGTCTGCCGTAGATACAGAAACTGAAGAACAAATCTTAAGTAACATTGAATTCGTAACTAAAAACAAGACGACTATTATTGTGAGTCATCGCATTTCTTCTGCTAAAAATGCCGATTTCATTATTGTATTGAATGACGGTATAATAACCCAAAAGGGTACACACAACACGCTCATTAATGTTGAAGGTTATTATAAAGAACTTTATCAAAAACAGCTTAGAAAAACTTCTAATTAATTTCTGAAGAATAAAAAACTATATTTTCTAAAAAAGAAATTCAAGAATTAGTTGGTGACTTAATTTATTTTTTAGACTTTTGATTGTAATAACAGCTAATAATTATAGCTCAATATCATTGATACTAAAGACATGGAACAAGAAGAAATTTATTCAAAAGTTTTAAGAGCTGGAAGACGCACCTACTTTTTTGATGTGAGAGCTACCAAAGCAGGTGACTATTATTTGACCGTGACGGAGAGTAAAAAGTTCACAAATGATGATGGATCTTTTCATTATAAGAAACATAAAATTTATTTGTATAAGGAAGATTTTACAGAGTTCAATACGATTTTAGCTGAAATGACAGATTATATTGTCAATGAAAAAGGCCAAGAAGTTATTAGCGAGCGCCACCAAAAAGATTATGTTAAAAAAGATTTTTCTTCAGAAGATTCAAAAGATGAAACATCTGCTGATAGCTTTACAGATGTTAGTTTTGATGATATTTAACAAGAATTATTTTTTAAAAACAAATGAATAAACAAACTAAATTATTCATTAAAACTTTTTTCATCTCAGGTATTGGTTATGCTGGACTAATGACAGTTTCTAATTAGCAAAAGCAAAATGAATTTGATTTTGGATAAATAACAATTAACTTTCGTTATTTGGGTTGAATAAGGACTTAGTGCTTGTGTATAACTACAAAAAATAACATAAGAAATAGTACCACTACTGTAGCCTACTTATAAACCTTCTAACGTACTGGCGTCCCATTAGGCACCTTTTCTTCACAGGACAATAAAATTACCTTTTCCGAATCAACAGCCCCAACAATCAAACACTGACTCATGAAATTAGCGATTTGTTTTTCAGAAAAATTGATGTTAGCCACGATTTGTTTGTCCAATAAATCATCTTTTGAGTATAAGACTGTAATCTGAGCTGATGATTTTTTAATTCCTAAATCTCCAAAATCTATGCTCAATTGGTAAGCTGGTATACGGGCTTCTGGAAAGTCATTCACTTCAGTTATTGTACCCACTCGAAGGTCTATCTTAGAAAAATCTTCAAATGTAATTGTATCACTCATATCAATTCTATTTTATCAAGGATTGAAGATATAAATTTTAAAGTAATTCATAGACACCAAGGTTAAAATCTTTATATATTTGAGAAAAAACCAACTTTTAATGTCATTAACTCCCTCCAATATGCTTCCCATAGGAACCGAAGCCCCAAATTTTGAATTGTGGGATTCTGTTTCAAGTTCAACAAAAACATTAAATCAAATAAAAGGCTTTCATGGCACTTTAGTTATGTTTATTTGTAATCATTGTCCGTTTGTAATTCATATTAATGAAGCCTTAATCAAAATCGCAAATAGCCTTAAAAATAAAGGCATTGGTGTGGTTGCTATTTCTAGTAATGATATCAAGGACTATCCTCAAGATGGCCCAGAACAAATGCAAATACACGCTAAAAACACAAACTATAATTTTCCTTATTTATATGATGAGACACAATCCGTAGCAAAAGCCTATGACGCAGCTTGTACCCCTGATTTTTTTCTTTTTGATTCGAAATTAAAACTAGTGTACAGAGGTCAACTAGATGATTCTAGACCCGGAAATGGGTTACCCGTTAATGGCAACGATTTATTGCGCGCTGTCCAATGTATGACTGAAAACAAAACAAACACAAAACCTCAAAAACCAAGTATTGGCTGTAATATCAAATGGAAAACTTCCTGATTTAGTTGTTTTAAAACAAAATTTTGTTACTTTTAAGTATGAACCCCAAATTCTAATTCTTATGGAAACTGCCGTTTTAGTGGTACTATGCACCTTTGTTTCCTACACTTATTCCCAAGAAATTAATTTTATACAAATGTAAAAGGTGACAGTTATCTTTGTGGAGAACTCCCTTTGAACTATTTGGAAGTCGATAGTATTTACAGTGACTGGTTTAATAACTATTATTCTGAATTTAAACTCCCAAAAAAACGACTACGTTTAAAATCTAAACTTAAAAATAGTACAGTAGATATCTATCTTGGAACATGGTGTGGTGACAGTAAAAAGTGGGTTCCGCAATTTATTAAACTATGGGATGAACTCGGACTTAAAAGAAGTCAGTTGCGTTTGATTGCGCTTTACAATGACAAAGAACGCTACAAAACGTCTCCAGATGGTGAGGAACAAGGTCAGCAAATTCACCGTGTTCCAGTATTTATTTTTAAATCAAATAATGTTGAATATGCCCGTATTGTGGAGTCTCCAAAGAACGATTTAATCACCGATGTTGCTCAAATAGCACTAGGATTTCCTTCAAAACCAAATTATGAGGGTGCTAAGTATCTTTTCAAAATTCTAGACACAGAACCTCTAGAAATGATAGAGAAAAACATGAATGAGCATTATAAGATTCTTAGAAACATAACGCATAACAGTAAAGAATTGAACACTTTGGGTTATGTTTTATTAAGAAACAAGCGTATCAAAGAAGCCAACTTCTGTTTTAAACTGAATACTTATTTATTTAAATACACCCCAAATGTGTACGATAGTTATGGAGAAATCTTGGCTTTAGAAGGCAAGCATTTAAAGGCACTAAAAATGTATAAAAAAGTATTAGCAATCGAACCTGAAAATAAAAATGTAAAAGCTCAAATCAAACACCTAGAAGCATTGATTGAATTCTAATCCTGAACCTTTACAATAGTTAAATTTTCATATTTGAGGATATAACCAGCTTCATTTTTATAGCCTCCGTAAGGCTGAAGAAAGTATTGAAATTTGTTTTCTAAATAAGACGTTTGAAAACTTGAAGTATCCGAGTACATTGTTCCATTTTTAGAAAGTCTTAATAAAACATCCATAGTGATATCAAACCCTCTAATTGCATACTTATTTGGGAACGTTCCAAATTCCTGTATATAACGTTGTTCAAATGTTTCTGAAAATCGCGAATTAAAATTAACAGATGGATACTGAAAATGTAAATTAGACAAATCATAATTTGAAACATTTGTACCTTCAAAAGCTCTATTTTTTGAAGTTGTCATCAAAAATATATCGCGTTCGATCTCGGTTTCATTATCGTCTTCGTCCTTTAGAACCGTTATACCATTCATTGCATTTAGCATGCTAGTAACATTAGACACAAACCCTTCGTTATCAGACTCTAAAAAAACAAATGAACGGCCAGATAAAAGGGTCGCTTGAACATCTTCTAACATTAAAAAAAACTGCTCAAAACCTTCAATATCCTTTTTAGAAGTCAGCAAAGAAGCTTCTGGAAATGCTGCTTGTAAATAATTCGCAGTGGCTAAATTCTTAGCATCATATATAATCAGTGTTTGATGCGGGATGGTATCAGACTTCACATAGTTAACCATTTTAGTTCGCATCCATTTTTCATCTGGAATGGTTTGAAATAAATTGGGATAGATATTATTAGTCTTAACAAAAGGTGAGACAACAGGAACACTATCGCTTTGAACATTTTTAGCAGTTAATTCTAAATTTTGAATTTTGATGGGCCCTAAAATAGCATCATAATCAGAGAAGTTTGTTTGCAATAACACTGTTTTCAAATCAATCGTTTCTCCGTTGGTATCAAATACATCCAGTTTTGTAGAAATCCCAAGGCGCTTAGCAGAATCAAGCGCCATTACAACTCCTGAATAAAAATCAGTTGAAATGTTTATATAACCATCTCTTTTAAGCTGATTTTTAGCTAATTTAAGGGAATCAAAATCAATACTTTTTGTTTTAAAAGGCAATAATAGAGCAACCTTTTTGGGAGAAAAATCAACTAAACTATCTGCCAAATTAATAACAGGAAACGACTCCATTACAATGTTTTGAATACTCGCTTTTGGAATCTTTAACACCATTCCTAACTTTAGTCCTTGATCAATCAGTTCAGGATTAAGCATTACCAATTGTTCTTTTGTTAATCCTAGTTTTTTTTCAAGTCTATAATATCCCTCTTTGGCTTTTATGGTATAATAACCAAATTCACCTTCCTCAATTACTTTCTCTTCTGAATCAGAAATATTAGGAACATTTATCTGCTGCCCTTCTTTGAGATACGGATCCATAGCAGGGTTTAATGCTTCTAATTCAGGCACTGAAATACCAAACTTATAAGCGATACGCCATTTGCCTTCACCAGGCAAAACGGTATACTTTTGGATTATCTGTTTAAAGACCTTACTTGATAACATTTTAAATTGAGGTATATAAATTTTATCCCCTTTCTTTAAAATCTTAGAATACAACTGTTTGTTATGAGCTTTTATTTCTTCTACCGATATTTTAAATTTTTGAGAAATACTAAATAATGTTTCTTTACGCTTAACCTTGTATAACTTATAAGAAACCAGCTCTTTTTTGACTTCTGAAGAGTTTGAGTTTTGTAAAAAAGATTCTGGTATAATTAAAACCGTTTCTATCGAAAAATTAGATTTAGCATCTGGGTTTAAGGCATAAATATCTGCTGAAGTAATTTTATAAAAATTAGCAATACTCTCAATAGATTCTCCTAACTGTACGTTATGAGTTTTTAAATTTTGAGCATAACTAAAGCAACTAAAAACAACGGTTCCTAAAACAATTAAAAACTTATTCATGCGTTTTGTATTTATTGATTTTAAAGGTCACATTTTACATCCATTTAATCCTATCACTAAAATATCAAATTTTAGTTACGGATATTTCAAACTATAAAAAATCTAGTTACTACAAGATAAAAAGATGACTACTCCCATTCAATGGTTGCGGGAGGTTTTGAACTTATATCATACACAACCCTGTTTACACCTTTGACTTTATTAATGATATTATTTGAGGTTTTTTGGAGAAATTCATAGGGTAAATTCACCCAATCAGCAGTCATTCCATCCGTGCTTTCAACAGCTCTCAAAGCAACACATTTTTCATAAGTACGCTCATCTCCCATCACTCCTACACTATTGACAGGGAGAAGAATCGCACCAGCTTGCCAAACTTTATCATATAAATCCCACTCAATTAAACCATTAATAAAAATGGCATCAACTTCTTGTAAAATACGAACTTTTTCGGCAGTAATATCTCCTAAAATTCTTATTGCCAGTCCTGGTCCTGGAAAGGGATGACGTCCTAATAATTTAGGATCAATCCCCATTGAAGCACCAACTCGTCTGACTTCATCTTTAAACAGAGCTCTTAAAGGCTCTACAATACTTAATTTCATATAATCTGGTAAACCTCCAACATTATGATGACTTTTTATGGTGGCACTAGGACCTCCAGTTGCAGATACGCTTTCAATTACATCTGGATAGATTGTTCCTTGTGCTAGCCATTTTACATCTTTTATCATTTGTGCTTCGTCATCAAAGACATCAATAAAAATACGACCAATTGCTTTACGTTTCAATTCTGGATCTTCGAGTCCTTCAAGAGCTTTCAAAAAACGTGCCGAAGCGTCTACTCCCTTCACATTAAGTCCCATCCCTTTATATTGGGTTAAAACACTTGAAAATTCATCTTTACGCAACAAACCATTATTTACAAAAATACAGTAGAGGTTTTTACCAATCGCTTTGTGTAATAATATCGCAGCAACCGTTGAATCAACCCCACCAGATAATCCAAGAACAACTTTATCGTCTTGAATTTTAGCTTTTAAATCAGTAACTGTTTCATGTACAAACGAATCTGGTGTCCAATCTTGTTGAAAACCAGAAATATTAACTAAAAAATTCTGTAAGAGTAGTTTCCCATCTGTTGAATGATAAACTTCAGGGTGAAATTGAATAGCATAGGTTTGTTCACCTTCAATTTTGTAAGCCGCATTGGCTACATCATGAGTACTCGCCAATAAAATACCATTGGTAGGCATCTCTTTGATCGTATCACTATGACTCATCCAAACTTGACTACCGCAGTTAATGCCTTCAAAAAAGGTTTCATTATCTTTTATAAAAGATAAGTTAGCCCGACCGTATTCTCTTGTATTTGACGGAGCTACAATACCACCCGAAAAATGAGCTAAATATTGTGCCCCATAACAAACCGCCAACATGGGTTTATGTCCACGAATTCTTGATAAATCTGGATGCAAAGCACCCTCTCCTCTAACAGATTGAGGACTACCTGAAAGCACTACAGCTTTGAATTCATCTAAATTGGTTGGAATTTTGTTGTAGGGGTGAATCTCACAATATATATTTAACTCCCTAACACGGCGAGCTATAAGTTGAGTATATTGAGATCCAAAATCGAGAATTAATACCTTGTCATGTTGCATGGTCAAAAGTAATATTTATAAATAAATTGAGCCCTAAATTTTGAAACTTTTAAAGGGTTAAAATATGAAATTTTTGATTTAATGGTGCAAGCTCTCTTTTTAAGTGTTCTATAAACGCATCTCCATGCTCAAGATACAATTCTGAGAAATTAATAACACGCTCTTGTAAACTACCATTTGGAAACAGTTCTAAGTGAAGTGATTCTAAACGATCAACATAATCTTTATGGGCTTTCTTTTCTGCTTTTAAAAGTCGTTTTTCTAACACTTCTAATCCTTTGATTTGTTTTTTCTCTTGTGCAGATACTGCTCCTTTAAAAGAATTATCCGTCTGACTGGCAATTGTATGCAATTGTTTAAACTGTTGCTTCAACTGATCCTTTTGGAATGAAAAATCAATAGGTAATTTGGATATTTTTTTAATTTGAGAGTTAAAAAAAACTTGTTTATCTTGAAATAAATCAGAAATATCTACCTTCAATTTAACTAATTTTTGATATTGTTTTTGACTAATCAAAAGCACCGAATTTCGATGTAATAGTATAGGAAATTGGACGTGTTCAGCTTCAAAATACGATTTAAGCTGAAGCCAATATGCCAATTCACCACTTCCGCCTATATAACAAAGGTTAGGTAAAATAGACTCTTGATACAAAGGGCGCATAATGACGTTTGGAGAAAAACGTTCAGGATGTGAATTTACTTCTTTCAAAATACCTGCTAGATCCCAGACTATATCTGAATTTAATACAGAGTACTCTCCCCCCTTTTTAACGATGCGCTCGCGTAAATTTTTTGTGAGATAAAACAAATTCAATTCACGTGGGTTGACCTGAATCTTATAAGCAGAATCAATAGCTGTGAGTTGATTGTTGGTTGCAGAAACAGTTGTAAATGCTCGTTGATTTTTAAGCTCAGAGTTGATTTGTGGGATAAATAGCTGCTTTAATGCAGTATCATTCCCATCGATGATAAGCAAGCCATCAGATCCAAAAACTGCATGCACAAAATAACGAGTGGCGGAAGTTAAATCTGAATGGTTTGAATAAGCATTCTTAACTAATTTTTTAAGCGCAATTGCTTGAATTGAATTGCCCAATACATTGGTAAATACTTCTATAAACTCTGCGAGACCTAAAGTGGATAATTCCCCTACAGCTCCAGAACTTTGTTGCGTCCATTGAAAGCGTTTACTTTGAAAATTAAAATGATTAATTTCTTCAAAATCATGATCTTCAGTAGCCATCCAAAAAACGGGAACAAACTTGTTGTTAGGGTATTTGTTTTTTAATTCTTTTACTAAATTAATGGTCGAAATGATCTTGTATAAAAAATATAATGGACCGCCCATCAAGTTTAACTGATGCCCCGTTGTCACTGTAAAAGTATTTTTATCTCCTAAGGACTGAATGACATTATTGGTCAATTTAGACGGCTGAAGTTGGGCATATTGATCGATAAATGCTGCAACTAAAACACTTCTTTTTTTAGTATTAAATTCAGATTGTTTCGCTTCTAATTGGGTTTTGAAATTTTCTAAGGTTGGAAACTGATGGTAAAAAGACTGAAGTTCCGGGCGATTATCTACATAATCACAGATCAACTTGGATACATAGGCGGTGTCTCGAAAAGAAATACAGTCTGTTGGCATAACATTTACTTAATAGACGTAAAGATACTTTATTTCTTTTGTTTTTTGAAGTCTGCTAAACCACTTCTGCATACAGATCAAAATCAGCTGCTTCTATGACTTTAACCGTTGCAAATTCCCCTGTTTTGAGGTAGGTTTTAGAAGCATCAATAAGAACTTCATTATCAACGTCAGGAGAATCAAATTCTGTTCGTCCTACAAAGTGTTCGCCTTCTTTGCGGTCAATAACAACTTTAAAGATTTCTCCAATTTTAGCTTGGTTCAACTCCCACGAAATTTGAGATTGAATTTCCATAATTTCGTTCGCGCGGGCTAATTTTATTTCTTCGGGCACGTCATCTTCTAAATTGAATGCATGTGTATTTTCTTCATGAGAATAGGTAAAACAGCCTAAACGTTCAAAACGCATGGCTACTACCCAAGCTTTCAATGTTTGATAATCTTCTTCTGTTTCGCCAGGATATCCAACGATTAAAGTGGTTCTAATGGTCATTTCTGGAACAGCTGCTCTAAACTCATTAAGGAGTTTAGTTGTTTTTATTTTAGTGGTTCCACGGCGCATGCTTTTAAGAATCTTGTCTGAAATGTGCTGCAGAGGAATATCGAGGTAATTACAAATTTTGGGTTCGCGTTTCATAACATCCAACACATCCATCGGAAAACCTGTTGGAAAAGCATAATGCAAACGAATCCATTCGATTCCTTCCACTTTAACTAAAGCTTCCAAAAGCTCTGCAAGGTTTCGTTTTTTATAGATGTCAAGTCCGTAGTACGTTAAATCTTGTGCAATCAACACCAATTCCTTAACGCCTGAAGCAGCTAATTTTTCAGCTTCAATCACTAAGTTTTCAATGGGTGTAGATTTATGTTTTCCACGCATCAATGGAATAGCACAAAAACTGCAAGGGCGGTCACAACCTTCTGCTATTTTTAAATAGGCATAATTTTTTGGTGTTGTTGTCAAACGCTCACCTATCAGTTCGTGCTTGTAATCGGCTCCTAGTGCTTTTAACAATTGTGGTAATTCCGTTGTTCCAAAATACTGATCGACATTGGGAATTTCTTTTTGCAAGTCTGGCTTGTAACGCTCACTTAAACAACCAGTTACAAAAACTTTATCAACGTCTCCATCTTCCTTTTTCTGCATGTAATCTAAGATCGTATTTACACTCTCTTCTTTTGCGTTGTTTATAAATCCACAGGTATTAATCACCACAATATTACCTTCTTCTTCATGAACAACTTCTTTTCCACTAGCTTTGAGTTGCCCCATTAACACTTCACTATCATAGACGTTTTTACTACACCCTAAAGTGATGACATTAATTTTATTTTTTTTAAGTGTTTTGGTTCTCATGAAACGGTATTAAGTACTGTGATTTATTTGAAAAAAGAATCTACAAATTCGAATTTATTAAAAACTTGAAGGTCTTCTATACCTTCTCCAACGCCAATGTATCTGACAGGAATTTTGAACTCATCGCTAATTCCAATTACTACACCACCTTTAGCAGTTCCATCCAATTTGGTAATCGCTAAGGCTGTTACTTCGGTAGCAGCGGTAAACTGTTTGGCTTGTTCAAAGGCATTTTGACCTGTAGAACCATCCAGAACCAACAAGACTTCTTGTGGGGAAT
>Ga0102887_1000878_pt1 | contig 13852 bp, 13 predicted proteins | sample Colrivmet1550B02_FD_84504 | JGI IMG/M metagenome (GOLD analysis project Ga0102887, IMG submission 84504) | Estuarine microbial communities from the Columbia River estuary - metaG 1550B-02 | ecosystem: Environmental > Aquatic > Marine > Intertidal zone > Estuary | place: USA: Columbia River...
CAACTTTTTCAGTTCCGAAAACAGACTCACAAATACCACAGCCAGCACATAGATTGTCTTTTAATACTTTGCTACTCATTCTTTATCCCTATTTTCTAAACTCAATTGTTCTCTCATATTTTCTTTAAGTAAAACGGACTTAATCTCCTTTTTTAAAGAAATAGCAACTAATATCTTGTTTATCAATTCATCTAAATTGTCCTGTTTTAAATGATTAACGTCAAATACCAGTTCTTGTTGTTTAAACATTTTGAATGTCCCTTCAAATTTATAACTATAAGAGAGTCCAATTGTTGGGACTGAAGTGGACAATGCTGCGATACATGAGTGCATACGTGACCCCATAAAAAAGACTGTTTTAGAAATAACATATTTCAACTCTTGAGCAGAGTAATCCTGATCAATAAAAGAAATTTTACTCGCTAAGTCAGGATTATCTTTTACAAATTTTCTGGTTCCTTCCAAGTCATCTTCAACGTTAGGGGAAATAGAATTATAAGTATGTGGAATCAACACAACCTCGTAGCCCTCTTTAATAATTCTTTCAACCAACTGCTTTAAAAAAACAGGGTAATTATTATATTTACCATCTAGACTTTTGTATCTATTTAGGTACATCAATCCGCTAACATTAATACCAACTGTGTTGGGCTTTACCTCAACGGGTATTTCTTTAGGGTTCATGTATACCGCCATGTCTATTGATAATTCTTTTTTAACCCCTATTTTATCTAAAAAATCAAAGGCCTTTATATCTCGCACATATAATTTATGAAGTCTTTTTAAAATGTGTGCTCCTAAAAATCTGCCAATAACGGTGTCAAAAGGACCTAATGTTTGAGGTAAAAAAACAAGCGGCTTTTTCCAGCTAAGTATTAATTTTGAATCTGTAAAGTGTCTAATTATTCTTCTGGATCCATAAATATCACTAAAGCTATCGCCTTCATTTATATCAAAAACTATATCGCTAGATTGTATCAGTTCTGAAACTTCAAGCTTTGATGTTGCGCCAAAAATCCTACAAAAGTAAGCTTCTTTTAAAGACCTTAAAATTTCATGTTTAGTGAAATAATATAATTTTACTTTAATGATTTCTCCTGATATTGTTAACTCCTTTTCATGAGTCGTTTGCTCTCCAACGCATAATAACGATATTTTCGCATTTTTGTAATTATTATTTAAAAGCGTAATCGCTCCTACCCCTAAGGCATTTACCCCTTTGTTGTCGCTTTCTAGAGATGCTCCTAGAAGAAGAATATGTTTAACGTTCATCCGTTCCTTTTTAATTTTTAGACAATTCTAGTTTATAAATTTTGATGTATTTTTTCACATATCTGATTGTAGAATACGTGTATAATATAATATATGAGCTTGCCAACCCGTTAATTCCATAAAAGTGGGTTAATAATAATCCGAAAAATATTGAAATCAAGATAAACTCAATGTGGTATTTTGCCTTCTCTCTTTGTAGCTTTAAAACAACCATTATCACGGCGGTTATTGAGGCAAACATAAATATCATATTTGCGAAAAGTAATAAAAGCAAAGGGGTGTATGCCTTCAAATATTCTTCTTTTTTGTAAACAAATATTAACAATTCCTCTCCAAAAATTATAAATAAAATCAATATTACTAAATTAACTGAAAGAATTTTTATTCCTGTTTTTTTTAATGCTTTTGTAAGTTCTAATATGTTGTGTTTATAAGCTATAAACTTAACGTATCCTTCTTGAAGTAACGAGACTGAAACTAACAATAGTATATTGGCAATAGAAAAAGCCGTTTGATACTGTGCAATAATTTCTGGTTCTAAAAGAAAAGAGCCAATCACTGTTGGTGCCATCATATATACAGGAATCGTGATCATTGAGATTCCATAATATTTTAAATCTAAAAACCTTGTTTTAACAAAGGATATTGATTTTTTAATAGAGCTGGTTTGAAACTTAATTCTTAATAAATGAAAGATCAGTATTATCGTATAAACTATATTTATAAAGATAAAATAGGAGTAGATTTTATAATTAAACAAATAACATAAAAAAGAAAGTATAATAACCGAAACTCCAGAAACTATATTTGTAATCGACATTATTTTTAGTTTTTTTTCTACTTGGTAATATGCTAAAAGGATATTATAAATGCTTGTTTCTAAAAATATTTTTATAAGTACTAAAGCCGCAAGTATGGAGTCATCTTTAGGAAAAAAACAAAGTCCTATAAAAATTATTATAAATAAGAGAAAAGAGACCTGAAGAAAGTTAGAGCTATTTGTTTTTAGCAATCTATTATCTTCTGAATTGACTAATAGATACTCACTAAAACCAAAATTAGTAACCAATAACAAAACTCCAATTATATTAATATAGGCAGAATAAGTGCCAAACACAGAGACAGGGATAGTTCGCGCTAATAATACCAAAAGAAAGTAATTAGACCCTCTTTTTAAAAGGTTAGACAGTGTGAACATTTTTTTATTTATTGCTAGCGATTGTTTTTATTAAGCTATCATGCCAATTTGGTGTTTCAATCTTTAGCACGCTTTTAATTTTAGTTTTATCCATCACGCTATAAAAAGGTCGTTTGGAAGGAGTTGGATACGCTTCTGTTTTAATGGCATTAACCTTTATTTTTAAATTCGAAGCTTCAAAAATCGCTTTCGCAAAATCAAACCAACTTGCTACACCTTCATTGCTGTAATGATACAGACCAAAATTAGTGTTTTTAGAATTGATGATTTTTAATATAGCGTCTGCTAAATCTCCTGCATATGTTGGCGAGCCTATTTGATCCGATACCACGCTAATTTCATCACGTGTTTCGGCAAGTCTAAGCATCGTTTTCATAAAATTAGCACCATGCTCAGAATATAACCAAGATGTTCTTATAATAAAATGTCTTTTTAATGTTTTCTGTATCTCAACTTCCCCTTGTCGTTTAGAAGCGCCATACACACTTATTGGCTTGGGAATATCTGTTTCAGCGTAAGGTTCTGTCTTATCACCATCAAACACAAAATCGGTCGAAACATGAATTAAAATAGCGTCCTGTTCATCACTAACAAATGCTAAGTTTTTTACGCCTTTCGCGTTGATTTCAAACGCTTTTTCGACCTCTGTTTCTGCCTTATCAACTGCTGTATAAGCTGCACAATTGATGCAATAATCTATTTTTTGATTCGTTTTAAAAATTTCCTTTACGTCGTTCAAGTTACAAATATCTAGTTCTTGATAATCGGTATAAATAAAATGTAATCCCTTATGCTGCTTAGCACGGTCTTTAATACAACTTGCCAATTGCCCGTTACTTCCAGTTACCAATACGTTAATCATAGCTCTATGTTTGAAAGTGTTGGTAATACTAAGTCTTTTTCAGAAACAATAAATTCTTTAGCAGGTAAGCACCAGTCGATTCCTAGTGAGGGGTCGTCGTAGCGTAGCCCTTTTTCTGAGGCCTTGTCATAAAAATTATCACATTTGTAAGAAAATATAGCAGTTTGACTTAGAACTATAAACCCATGTGCAAATCCTCGCGGTACAAAAAGCTGTTTTTTGTTGTCTTCGGATAACTCAATTGAAAAATGCTTAGAAAATGTAGAAGACTCTTTTCTCATGTCAACGACAACATCTAAAACCGTTCCTTTTACAACGCGTACCAATTTGGCCTGTGCATAGTCTCCAGCCTGAAAATGCAATCCTCTTAAAACCCCTTTTGAAGAAAACGATTCGTTGTCTTGAACAAAATTGATTTCCTGACCAATTAATGCATTAAACTTATTTTGATTGAAACTTTCAAAAAAATAGCCTCTAGGGTCCTTAAGGATAGAAGGCTCTAAAATAAAGCAACCTTTAAGTTTTGTTTCTATTGCTTTCATTATTTGTTGTTCAAAAGTTCCATTAAATTTGTACTGTAACCGCTTTTTAACAAGGGTTTCGCTAATATTCTAAGTTGAACCTCGTCTATATATCCCATTTCGTAAGCAACGCCCTCAATGGCGCCTACTTTTAAGCCTTGGCGCTGCTCAATAACCTCCACAAATTGAGAGGCTTGCATTAACGACTGAAAAGTCCCAGTATCCAACCATGCTGTTCCTCGGTCTAAAATGCTAACACTAAGTTTGCCTTGTTTGAGGTATTCTTTATTAACATCTGTTATCTCTAACTCGCCTCTGTGACTAGGTTTGATGTTTTTTGCAATATCAACAACCGTATTGTCATAAAAGTAAATCCCTGGCACTGCATAATTCGATTTTGGGTGTTCTGGTTTCTCTTCAATAGAAATTGCTTTACCTTCTTGATTAAATTCAACAACTCCATAACGTTCTGGGTCATTAACTCGATACGCATAAATAATGCCGCCATCTGGGTTATTATTAGCTTGCAAAAGTTTTTCTAGTCCTGTACCATAAAAGATGTTATCACCTAAAATAAGAGCTACTTTATCATCTCCTATAAACTCTTCACCTATTAAAAATGCCTCTGCTAATCCGTTGGGATGTTCTTGTACCGCATATTCAAATACACAGCCATACTTTTTACCATCCCCTAATAAGTCTCGGAATAAGGGCAAGTCTTTGGGGGTTGAAATAATTAAAATCTCGTTTATCCCTGCATACATTAATGTAGACAACGGATAATATATCATAGGCTTATCGTAAATGGGCATCAATTGCTTGCTCACAGACAGTGTTAAGGGGTGCAGTCGTGTTCCAGAGCCTCCAGCGAGAATAATTCCTTTCATCTGATTTAATTATATTGTTTATTATAATAAGATTGATAAGCGCCTGAAGTAACGTTATTTAGCCAAGCATCGTTCTCTAGATACCAATCAATAGAAATCGCTAAGCCTTCTTCAAAAGTTACTGAAGGCTTCCACCCTAATTCAGTATTAATTTTTGAAGCATCAATAGCGTAGCGTAAATCATGTCCAGGACGGTCTTTAACAAATGTTATGAGTTGCTCTGAATCCCCTTGGGGTCGACCAAGTTTCACATCCATTTGATGGCATATCTCTTTTATTAAATCGATGTTTTTCCACTCATTAAATCCGCCAATGTTATAGGTTTCTTTGTTTTTTCCTTTGTGAAATACCAAATCAATAGCTTCTGCATGGTCTTTTACATACAACCAATCCCTAGTATATTCTCCATTTCCATAAACTGGTAGTGGCGCTTTATTTATAATATTATTAATAAACAACGGAATTAGCTTTTCTGGAAATTGATTTTGACCATAATTGTTCGAGCAATTTGTGATTACATACGGCATATCATACGTTTCTCCATAAGATCTCACAATATGGTCTGAGCTTGCCTTAGATGCCGAATAGGGTGAGTTTGGATCGTATGGAGTCGTTTCTGAAAACAGCCCTGTTTGACCTAATGTTCCATAAACCTCATCCGTACTTACATGATAAAATAGTTTGTTATCAAAATTATCTTTCCAATTGTTTTTAAAAGCATTCAGAAGAATTGCTGTACCAATAACATTGGTTTTAATAAACGCCAAGGGATCTTTAATAGATCTATCTACATGAGACTCCGCGGCTAAATGAATAACGCTGTCAAACTTGTAGGTTTTAAACAGTTCATTTATAAAGTCCTCGTCTGTTATATCGCCTTTTATAAAGGTATAGTTCGGCTTATCTTCAATGGCTTTTAAGTTCTCTAAATTGCCGGCATAGGTTAGGGCATCTAAATTGAAAATATAATACTGCGGGTATCTTTCTACGAATAGATTAATGACATGTGACCCTATAAAGCCAGCGCCTCCTGTTATCAAAATTTTCATACACTCTTCTTATAGCTTTCTAAAAATTTTAAAAACTCTAATCCTAACAAAACTACAAAGGTGCCTAAAAGGGATAAAATCGCATAATATGATTTAATACTAAGTTCCTTTCCAAAAAGTACCTTTTCAGTACTTGCAAATCCTGAATCCTGTTTGTTGGATATCATTTCTACAATATATTCCTTGTCTTGGATACTTCTTTCGATCTGGACTAATTCGGATCTTAATTCTAAATCGCTTTGGTATAAGTCAAATTCTTTGGTTTTTTCAATAGCGCTAGACCCTTCAAAAGTAATGCCTATTTCAGAAGATTTATCAGACTTTGAGTTCATTTCCAATACGCGCTTGTACGTGTTTTGAAGAGAGTCCGACTTCACTAAGGCGAGTTCCAAAGCGTCTTTTCTTTGATTAAGTTCTACTATATCTTTTCGCTGTTTATTAACAAAAAACGAATTAGAGTTGATAGACTCTACAATGTTCTCAAAAACAGACTTGAAATTATTCCTCTGCGTAGATTCAATGCTTATTTGTTGGTAGGCATGCGTATAGTCTTCGTTGTTTTCTAAAAAACCTTCATATTCGATCTTTGTTGCCGCTAAAGAGTCTAGCCCTTTCATGTAACTATTAAATGCCACAAGTTTTTGGTTCTCACTAACCACAGGTTTCACTTCAAACGACAAAATAGAATTTGCTTCTTCCTCATCTAAATTTAAAGCTTCTCCTAATATTTTATAATCTCTTTGCCTTAACAAATCATTATAATACCCTACCGCGCTGTATAGGTTTTCTCCAATTTGATAATTTTGCACAAGAGTTACAGAAGACTTGTATTTAGCTACTGACGTTTTAACAACTAAAGTCCCGATTATGACTCCTATAATTCCTGCTAATCCCAGAACAATAATCTGTTTTTTGATAAAAAAGACGAGCCATACAAATGCTGAAAACAAGTTCTTAAAAATACTCAATATAAAATTGAAAAACCGATAAAAAACATTTCCGATAAGTTTAAAAAGTTGTCCTAAATCAACTTCTTCAGAGTTGTTGGGTGCGCTTGAGTTTGTGCTCATAATTAGATTAATTAAATATCTGTTTTAAAATTTGTTTGGTGATTATATAAGTTGGTTTTACGCCGCTTGCCCCAAGCCCGCCTGAAGCTAGAGTACTGCCTGTTTCAAGAGGATTATCACTAGCATAATAAGCGTATCGAACTTTAACGTTGGGGTTGATACTATGACGAACTTTTGAGGCTGCCTGTATTGCTTTTTGATAATGAGCACCTTCCATTTCTAGTCCAATAACATTCCATGTAGAATCATGGAAAAATTTAAGAAGATCTTTGTTTTGAAGCGACGTGCCCAAAACGGTCACCATTGTGCCTTCAAAAACCTTGACGCCTTTTGTCTCAAAATCTTCAAGGGTTAACTCATTTCTAAAAGGATAATTATCCGCAGTTCCTTCAAAAATATGTGCCGATGGAATCATAATATCTCCTTTGGAACCCTCTAGAATACCCGCTTTGCCCATGATAGAAATAGAATCCACATTAAGATGTATGTTGTTTTCAGGCGTTTTAAACGGCTTTAATAATTCATCAATCGTTTCGTAAGCCTGTTCTCCAAAAGCATAGTCCATAACAATAATTACGGGAGCTTCTGTTGTGGGTTCAAATTCGAATTCGGTATTAGAAAAATCGATTTTAGCAGAGTCAAAAATTTGAACATCTATATTGGTGCCTGACTTGTCTTCTATAAAAACCATACCTTCTTGCAACGCGACTTTTTTTGTTTTATTGCGATGCAGTTTGTTTTCTTCTTTACTCAAAAGTTCATATACAGTAAAAATATCATGCTTATCACACAAGTCTTTAAGTGCTTTTGGCGCATGAAGCGTATTCATAACACTGTGTAAATTTGCGGAAATAACATGAATCGGGCGGTTGATTAATTCATGCTTCTGAAGTGCCTCTTTAATAGTGTTTGCCCAAGACTCTCCATGTATATGGTGTCCCAATCGCTCTCTTAATACAGGGCTAAAACTGATTGTTCGCTTTGAGTTGTCTATGATTTCTTCAATAGCGCGCTTACCCAACCAATAAATCAGATGTAAAAAATGATCAGCTTGTTTTGGTGTTGAAAACTGGTCATAAACTTCTAAAATTTCTTCAAAAGTTCTGCCCAAAATATTTCCAGTATGTGTGATCGCTAGTTCTCGCTCTTTTTGATTCAACTTTTTCTTAGAAAGCACTGCAGCTTCTAGCTTTATCCAATCCCTTGTAGTAGACCCTTTATCGTCAATAATGACACGTTTAGCAATCTTATGAGACTCGATAAATATAAACGTCAAATGTGTCAAAATATCATAAATCTCAGAGCGACCTCGGGTGATTTCAATGTTCATTTGCTCAAAGTCAATTCGAAAACAGTTTCGACGCCTTTTTGAAGGAACGATTACTTCAAAATGAGAATTTCCAAAGCCTTCGGCACTCGTCAGGTTTATTAAAATACACTCTTCAATGCCAATAGGTAAACGATCAACCACATAAAGCAAGCCCTCTAATTCTGTCTTATCGCCACCTATAGAGCCGTATATTTCGGGGCGTAACTGAAGTAATGACTGACGTAAAGTTTCTCCCGAAACACCCATAGGTTTATAAAACCCTCGGTTGAATAGATGACGCATTGTCAAATACATACGCTCGATAGCATGAGAACTTTCTTGAGCTCGGGTACGATTTAAATTTTTAATTTGAGATTTTTGCATAAGTAACACAAATATACGTTATTTAGTCTGAATGATTTAAGTTAGAGCATCTGCGATTTTACGATCGTTTGATAATCGAGGTGTTTTGTTTTGTCCTCCCAGTTTTCCAATCGTTTTCATATAATTTTGGAACCCCCCTTTTTGAACCTGTGTGATCTTTAATGGTTGTAGTACTTTTCCTTTTATTAAGTCAAAGTAATAGCTGTTTTGATGCTGCAGTGCAACATCTATTTGAGCCGCAAAACTATCAACATCCAAAGGCGGGCTGTCAAATTCAATAAACCACTCGTGGTACGGAAGTCCTATATTTGGAGCTATTTGAGGAGCAACAGTGAACTCACTTACGCTTACCTCTGTTGTTTTTAAAGCGCTTAAAAGCGCACACTCAACTTCTTTTGCTATAACATGTTCTCCAAAAGCAGAAATAAAGTGTTTGATACGCCCGCTTACGATTAGTCTGTAAGGTGCTACTGAGGTAAACTGTATTGTGTCTCCAATATTATAAGCCCAAAGCCCTGCATTCGTTGAAATAATGATAACATAATTGACACCTATTTTGACGTCTTTTAATGTTAACCGGAGGGGAGAGGGATCAAAAAAAGTATCTGCTTCTATAAATTCATAAAACATCCCCGAGTCTAACTGAAGTAACATCCCAGGTTCATTTTGTCTATCTTGAAAAGCAAAAAAACCTTCGCTAGCTGGGTAAAGTTCTATACTGTCTACTTTTCTTCCAATTAAACTTTCAAATTTAGATCGGTAAGGCTCATAGTTAACCCCTCCAAAGATAAAAAGACTGAAGTTTTTAAAGATCTCTCCAACTTTTTGACCTTTTTCTTCAATAAGTTTTTCAAAATACATTTGAACCCAAGACGGAATTCCAGCAATGACTGCCATGTCTTCGCTCAAGGTTTCATGAACAATAGTATTTACCTTAGTTTCCCAATCTTCAATACAATTGGTTTCCAACGAAGGTAATCGGTTTTTTTGAAGGTATTTAGGCACATAGTGAGCAACAATTCCCGATAATCGCCCAAGTTGTATACCATTCTTCTTTTCAAGTACAGGACTTCCTTGTAAGAAAATCATTTTTCCAGTAACAATTTTAGTGTTTCCTGTTTGATGGATGTAGAGTAGGATGGCGTTTCTCGCCGCTTCAATGTGGTTTGGCATACTTTGTTTTGTGATCGGAATATACTTAGCTCCAGATGTCGTACCTGATGTTTTGGCAAAATATAGTGGCTTCCCTTTCCATAGAATATCCTCTTCTCCTGCAACAACTTTTTCTACATAAGGTTTCAAAGCCTCATAATCCCGTACGGGCACATGTTTTACAAAATCTTCATAAGTCTTTATGTTTTTAAAATCATGATCGATTCCAAATTGGGTAACAGAAGCATCAGAAATCAACGATTGAAAAACGCGCTCTTGTGTTTCAATAGGATTAAAAGCCCACTTGTTGATTTTATTGTAAATTTTGGCCGCAAAAAGTTTTGCGCCAAACGCTTTGATTGATGGCATTTTAATTGGTTTTAAAAGTCAATAAAAGTAGATGGATTCAAGGGAATTCCATTGTTCCAGAGTTCAAAATGTAAATGTGGCCCTGTGCTTAGTTCTCCTGATGACCCAGAGAGGGCAATAACCTCTCGCGATTTTACAAATTCTCCCTGTGATTTTGTGAGTGACGAATTGTGTTTATATACAGAAATCAATTCATCACCATGATCAATTATTATGACGTAACTGGCATCTGAGGTCCAAGACGCAAACAAAACGCGGCCATCTGCAGTCGCCTTTACAGGAGTGTTTTTCGGAATAACAACATCTACTGCAAAATGTTTTTCTTTTGTGTCAAAACCTGCGCTAATAGAGCCATTTACTGGAGGGAAAAACACAAAATCTGTAGCTGTTGTGGCTGTTTCAAATAAATTATATTTATCTTCATTATTTACCTTTGCTCTTAGTATCGAATCCGCTTTTGATGGATTCAAATCTAAAACATCTGCATCTATTTGAGCTGCTTTAAAAATAGAGTCTTTGTTAATAACAACCGCACTAACTTCGCCTCGCAGTACCTTTTTAACAGAACCAATATAAGCATCATTCATATTGACAACCCCTAATAAAGAATCGGTTTTAAAATCCAATTCCAACGCTTTTTTCTGGAGCGCTGTCGAAGAATAGCCAGGAATGTATTCCCGGACAGGTGTAAACGCAATAAAAACAGTAGTAATTGCGACCAATAAAATTGCAACTAAAGAGCCCAAGACAAAAACATTAAGACGTGTTAACTTAAATGCTAATCGTTCTTCAAAAGTGTCTTCATTAAGTACCACCAAGCGATATTTATGAAGTAGTTTCTTTTGAAGTTTCTTTTTATTTGTTGTTTTTCTGGTCATTTCAATACAAAATTAAATAAAAATTAAGCGATTCGTGTATTTAAAGCCGACTAAAGTTTGAAATAACTCTTTATTTAAAGGATAATTATTAACTTTGTAATCTAAAATTATAACATTATGAACATGTATATGATACCTCTTGCTATCGGTGCCCCACAAATTATTTTAATTGTGGTTGTGGTTCTTTTGTTGTTTGGCGGCAAAAAAATTCCTGAACTTATGAAGGGTTTAGGAGGCGGAATTAAAGAATTTAAAAAAGCCAGTCAAGAAGAAACGGAAGACACTGAAAAGAAAAAAGACTAAATAAATCCTGGCGAAGCTGGGATTTATTGTTTTAATGATATCGATTGAATAATCGCTTCTAATTCAAAAATGTAATCGCGTTTTCCAACAGAAGGGGCAAATACAAAACCCTCAACAATCAAATAACGATCATTCACCTTGTCTTCTATCCAATAATTAATAAAAGGTCCAGACATAAAAGCATCTTTTACTTGCCAAATACTTTTTGTTTCAAAACTAATTAAATTAGCTACTTTAGTGTCTCCAAAAAAGGGTGTGTATGCCTTTTCAGTCGTCATGTAACTCCCGTCCACTGGACCTGGGATGTGTTGTTTTCCAACAGAATCCCTTACTTTAATAACTCGCCGCGCAAATGTTTCTTCCGTGACACCTTCATCATAAGGCAGCGTATATATTAATAAGTTTACCGTTCCTGTTTTAATATCTCTACGTAACCAGAAAAAATCATCGGATTGCTTGGCTATGCGATAGACAGACGGAAGCTGAATATTGATTCCGAACTGTTTGGTGATAGCTGTTGAATTAAATAAAGATTTTTTAGTTCGACGTTGCTTTTCTTGGAGTTCTTGAATTTTAAACGTCTTGACAATCTTATCCTGATTTGTTATGACCTGATCGCTAATTTCCAGATTAGTCATTCCGCTAACCATTACCATCTGTTGAGGCGAAGCATAAGGGTTTTTATAAAATTTTGTGGAAGCGGCGACGCCTTTCCTGATTTTTAAAACAAGTCTTGTGTTTTTTACAAACCCTGAAAAAACAGAGGAAGGTATTTGTCTCAATGTAAATTGCGACTCATCTTGAGGTAGTCCATATAAAGGAGCCCCAATCGTTGAGCGAATCGTTTCGCCAACAGATGATTCCCATAAGTCGTTATCAATCACTACGGATAAATCATTGATGTTTCCAGAGGATTGTGCTTTATAAACTTTCTTGGAGTTGGAGTCTTCACAAGCAGAAAAAAGTAATAATAAACATATCATTTTTAGATAAAGTTTCATCTCTTTGTGTTTTAGTTAGAAATAATCAAGGTCATTCCTGGTTTTAAATGACTGTCCCAAATATCATTCCATTCTTTAAGGTTTTGAATGGAAATTCCTGTTAATTTATTGGAAATACTCCAAAGAGAGTCTCCTGTTTTTACCAAATAAGTTGATTTATTGGAGTTCTTTTGAGTTTTTTTAGTGGACGGTCTTGAATTATTAAAAGAGTCGTCTGCTGTTGGGTTTCGTGAGTAAATTGTTAGCCGTTGTCCTATTTTTAAATCATTTGTTCCTAGTCCGTTCCATTTTTTAATTTGACTCACTCTAACTCTAAATTTTCTAGCAATCTTTCCTAAATAATCCCCAGACTTAACTTTATATCTAATTTTAGTATCGATTTTAAAGAATTGTGGCAAAGGTTTCTCGCGCGCTTCAAACTCCGCTTTGGCTGTAGCATAGATTTGAGATTCATTTTGAATAAAATTACCAATTTTAACAATCGGAAGTCTTAACGCATAAGTTTTATCTTTCAAAACAGGAATTATGCCTAGTTTATAAGAAGGATTTAGGTGTTGAAGAGTTTCAATTTTAGTGTTTGTAAGGTCTGCAACTTGATCCAAGGAAATCATTTGTTTGACATGAATTGTATCGGTAGAAATAATTGGAAGTTCGTTTTTTTGAACTTTAAACCCGTGTGATTCCGCGTACTCAAAAAGATAAAATGTTGCTAAAAATGCGGGAATATAACCTGCTGTTTCACTTGGCAAAAATGGTCGAATGTTCCAATAATTTTGATAGCCTCCAGATCTTCTAATTGCTTTTGTAACGTTTCCAGGTCCAGAATTATATGCTGCTAACGCTAGATCCCAATCTCCAAATGTTTGGTAAAGCGAAGCTAAGTATTTAGCGGCAGCATTGGTAGACCGCAAAGGGTCACAGCGCTCGTCAACATAACTACTGACTTCAAGACCGTATTGCTTTCCTGTCGCAAACATAAACTGCCAAAGCCCCGTTGCGCCCACACGCGATTTGGCCCGTGGTTTTAAAGCAGACTCAACAACTGCCAAATACTTGATTTCTAATGGAAGGTTGTGTTTGTCTAAAACTTCTTCAAACATTGGAAAGTAATACTGACTACGATTTATCAATGTTTCTATGGAGCGTTTACGATTCTTTAAATAACGCTTTATAACACTTTCCAAAGCGGGATTGTATGCTATATTAAAGGGGGTTTTAGCGTCAAGAATAGCCAGTCGTTTCTTGAGGGTGTCGGTAGGTAGTTCTGGGTAATAAATCGCTTCATACGAGTGGCTAGAAGCAGGATTCTTAATCGAGTCATACAACGAGTTGTTATACACTTCATTATGCCAACGGTTTTCTATCTTCTGAATGGTTTTAATGCTCAACGAAACAGAATCAATAGTCGGAATTGGAGTCATCGACAAACTATCGATACTTTGACTGTGCAAGAGGCAACTATTTAGTACTCCAAAAAACAAAAAAAATCTAAATTTCACTCTATAAAAATCTTATTATTTTAATCCTGTATCCCTTTACGATTTACTCAGAAATAGCGGCAATCCCCGGAAGAGTTTTTCCTTCTAAACTTTCAAGC
>Ga0102887_1000881_pt1 | contig 13814 bp, 10 predicted proteins | sample Colrivmet1550B02_FD_84504 | JGI IMG/M metagenome (GOLD analysis project Ga0102887, IMG submission 84504) | Estuarine microbial communities from the Columbia River estuary - metaG 1550B-02 | ecosystem: Environmental > Aquatic > Marine > Intertidal zone > Estuary | place: USA: Columbia River...
GAATAACTCATTTAATATTAAATTGGTTTAAAACTCAAATATAACTAATGTACGTTTAACCTATTTACGTGGTTTAGAAATAGCTGAACTGAAGGAAGAAGATATGCCTATGGTTTAGTTTAATACGTGAGTAACTCGTTTATAAGTTTTTTTTGAACAACCTCTATGAATAACTATCTTGCAATGTTCATTTATAGTTAAACACCAAAATGCAAAATACCTTTTTGTTGTTTATATATTAATATAGAACACTATAATTCCATATTGGTCGGTATAGCATCAGAACTGCCGAGTACTTTAAGCACCTAATAAAGATGGACGCTTTTTGGGTCAGGCACACAAAATCAGTGTAAGAACTGCAACTGTTAATCCTTTTTATGTTTCGCTGTACGCCAACAGTTATACAGCTTACCCTGTACATTAGCTAATAAGATATTAGCAATATCAACTAAACATAAAGGAAGAGGGGGCGTATCAAGTCTTTTTTGTATTTATTAATAAGTTTTAAAAAATATTATTTAGATACTTTTTAGTTGTTTAAGTACGGCGGTTTTAGACCGCCTTATTTATTTAAAAACACAAAATTATCTCTAAATATTTATATACTTATAACATAAAATAACACAGTTTAATAGCGTATTAACCTAATGTATTTTCGTTAGTGTGTGAAAGTTATATCATCCAAATGTTCATCCCAAGTGGTCTGGCTCGTATTTCTTCTATATGTTTTAGTTACACCAGTTTCGGTGTTTAGTGCTGCCATAATTAAAACGCCACCACTATATGCCAAACTAACTTGATAAGTACCACCAGTTAATTGAGGTGGGTTAACATTAGTATTGTTAGAAGTGCTTTCAGCTGAACAAGTCCAGAAGATAATAGATACAACTCCAACAATAGCGAATAAGTTTTTAAAGTCATTTAAGAATTTCATAATGTAAAAGTTTAAAGGTTAAAGTTTAAAGATAACACAAAATAACACAGTTTTATGGGGTTTAATTCAACTACAGGAAGTAACGCAGGTAAGATTAGCAAAAGAGGTAAATCATTAAACATAGACTTAAGAAACGACCTTAAAACACTAATAACACATATCTTAAAAGACCTTGACTACAACACATTAAACAACTCACAAAAACTAAAGCTATTAGACATAGCCTTAAAACACTCATTACCTAAACAATCTATAGAACAACATATAGTTGAAGACATCCCACAAGACATAAAAATCACTATTGTAGATAGTAATGGAAACGAAAAGGTAATCAGAAAAAGTTTAGACAACTTTAAATTCAAAGATTTAGCAGGGTAAACAGACAATGGAAGCTATAAAGTAGAAGCTACTGACTTGCCTTTGCCTATTAGTAAAGTGGTTAGTCTTTAGTTAGGGTTACAGTTTGTGAAGTTAGTCTATTCTGAATGCTTCAAAAGAAATACTTATTGGAACAGGAACAACAAGTTCAGTATTATTAAAGTTGCTCGTGTCGTTATAATACAACACCCCATTATAAGAGCCCTTTACGGTTGCGCCATCGTATAAATTAAAAGAAGAAGGAGAAGTTCCTAAATCAGTAATATTAATATCAGTAATTAAATTCAGCAAACCATTTTGGGAAGCTTCAGAAACATTCATAGGATTATTTTCAACATAAAATTGATTACTGCTTAAGTTAATATTATTTAGATTTTCATAATCTTGAAGAAAGGGCGTGTCTCGAAATACAATCCTGCCTTGATTATTCCCAAGTTGTGGATTATCAATAATTAAACCCACGTGTAAATATTGTCCCGAAATATAAGTGTCGCAAGTAATATCCTCAATTCTGCAAGTAATATCCAAAGTTCCATTGAAATAAGATGCTTGTGCACGATTTAAAAAGCAAGAACTCCCAACTTGTTCTATAATACTAATTGAATTTCCTTCAACTCTATGTGTCTCACCTCCAAAAATAATTTCGAAAAAATAATTATTACCTCCATTCAAATTATCATCATTCGTATCCGAACTATCATCACTACTACAAGCGAAGATTAATAAAGCGGAGAGTAAGAGTAGTTTTTTCATATTACCTTTCATAAAAGTTTACATCTTTGACGCATCCAATATTATCACAATCTTCAATTTCTATTGTTAAATTGTTTTCATCAAATGTCAAAATAGCCCAATCAAAAGTGCCTGAATTATAATTCAATCTTAATTGGTTGGTGCTTTCTAATATTTCCCACGTTCCAAAAGTTTGACCATCGAAGCCTGAACAGTCTGAAAAGTAAGTGGCAAATTCAAGTGTATAATCTGATTTCAGTTCGAAATAACTTCTGCAACCATTTGTTTCATATTGCTTGACATTGTCTACATTATCAAGAACACCGTCCTCGTAAAATTCATATTTAACAACATACCATTTACCAATAATTGAAATATCGTTGCTATTATCATTACTATCATCACTACTACAAGCGAAGATTAATAAAGCGGAGAGTAAGAGTAGTTTTTTCATTTGGTTAATATTTAAGATTTTGGTTTATGTTGATAGCATTGATAGTCGTTTGAATTACTTACACATCTTTTACAACGCTTCTCCGTTGATTTAGCAATAGCATTACATTGTCGGTATTTACATTCTAAAAAATAATCTTCTTCAACTTGATTAATTTCCTCAAACGAGTTTATAGAAAGCAAAAAGAATGATGCTCCAAAAATTAAAAGTAATTTTCTCATAGTGTATAATTTACAAGTGCAACTAAAGTACAAAATAAATACAAGTTGTTTACTACAAGTATAGTAATTGTTAGCGCAGTTGCTTTGGAACAAAGCGTGTTGAGAAAACAACTAAAAGCCAATGTCTGTCAAATGTCTGTCAGTTTTTAGTAGATTTGAAGTGTTCTTTGAGATGTTTAAAATGAAAGTCGTGAAGCGCTTTTAGGTGCTTTTCGAAACTGGTTAGAGAAGGTAAGAGCCAATAAAAAAGCCCTACATCTCTGTAAAGCTTTTTCTCCTCCTCTTGGGCTCGAACCAAGGACCCTCTGATTAACAGTCAGATGCTCTAACCAACTGAGCTATTGATTACCAGTGCCTTGTGCAGACAATTAAGTTTAACTGTCTAAGCACTGTCAAATGACACTACAATTTCCTAAAGTTCACACTGATTCTTTAAACAAAGTATTTGTATCCTTTTACATTGGTGGTAAGAGATACAGACTTTACAATGGCAAGAGAATCAACTCAACAACAGACCCTAATTCCTATCCCCTTGACCAAAGATTATCCATTGCTAAAGTTCTGGCAGCTGAGATTTACAGATATCTTTTAAATGGAGGTGTTTTATTGTCCTATAGATCCACAAATGTTGTGATTGGTAAGCTCTCAGACATTGATTACATCAAACAAGCATTGGATTCAAAACTAGCTGGTGATTATTCTATTAAATACAAGGCTATGTTACAGTTTAGTTTTGACTGTTTAAAGCAAGAAATTGGCTCTTCAAAACTCTCTGTTAGAGGGCTTAAAAATATTCTCTCAAGGTATTGCTCTGGAGTTTCTCACAACACCCTTAAAAGGCACTTAAATGTGCTTCTGAATGAGGCTTTATCCTTGGGAATGGATGGCAATCCAATGACTGAAATAAAAAGCAAGAAATCCAAGGCTGTTTTGCACAAACCTTTTGATGATATTGCTACTGTATTAGAGGATATAAAAGCCTTTAATAAACACCTTCATTTGTGTTGTTTAATGACCTATGGATGTTTGTTAAGACCACATAGAGAAATAAGAGAATTAAAGTGGTCTGACTTTAGTGATGATTTAGGTTATATTCACTTGTCTGGAAATAGAAATAAGTCTGGTAAAATCAGAATAGTTCCTGTGCCTATTTACATAAGAGAATTGCTTGTTAAAGGACAACCTCAACACAATATATTTACAGACACAATAAGACCTTTAAATGAAGACTATTTTAAGACACTTTGGGGGCGCTTTAAGAGGGTTTCTAAACTTCTTGAACAAGACCAAACACTCTACTCTTTTAGACACTCTGGGGCTATAGAAATATTTAAGAGAACAGGTTCAATAACCAAGCTACAGAAAGCTATGGGGCATTCATCTATAAATGTAAGTCTAACCTACTTGAGAGGTTTAGAAATAGCTGAACTGAAAGAAGAGGATATGCCACAAATTAATTTTCATTAACTTTGAGATAATAAAATATAATATCTAAATTAAAAAACATGACTAAGTCTCCTATTATTTTAAAAGACTACAGAGTAAATTTTATTAATTGGCACCCTGATACATTAGCCGAAGAAAAGTCTATTGATGGAGAGCTACAAGGGCATATTATGCACTTTAAATTAGAATTTAAGGGAAGGGTAGTTATTCTGGGAATTTATTATTGGACTTGCGAGTATAAGCCAGGCGCTTGGAGTCCAGAAGAAAAATGGTATTTTACTGATGAATTAGAAATTAATTTTAAGGAAGGGGAAGAAATAAAAATAAATATGAAAGAAAGTTCCGGAATATTTAGTGAGAAAGAAGAAGAAGAGATATGTGGAGCAATAGAAAAAATACTATACGTTGACGGTGTTATGGAAGAACGAGGTATTGAGGATGAAGGTCTAATAGGAAACAATATAAATTTATAATTCTTACCAAAAATTTTAATTTCACTTTAATTGTAACCATGGCTTTTTCTATGTTTTAGAAATAGCTGAACTAAAAGAAGAAGATATGCCTATAATCAAATAAATTAGTTTTTGATTAAGCGCAAGGTTGTGTCTCTGTTAACCACTAGAAAATATAATCCACTGGGAAGATTTTGTGCTGATATAGATGTTTCTGTATCTAGTGGGGTTAAAAAGTCAACCTTTCTACCTATCAAATCAAACACTTCGATAGTGTTAATAATATGGTTTGATTCAATATGCCAAAAATCTTGAGTTGGATTTGGATAAATTTTTAAGGTTGCGGAGCTGTATTCATCATTATTTAGTGTCTCAACGACATTTACATACCCAATGGAAAGTGCTTCACTCACAATGTTTTGGTTAGACGAACTAGATAAAACAACACTACTGAATTCAAAGGGGTATTGTCCATTAGCCACAGTATTTTCTATGAATACAGGCAATTGTAAGATTGTTTCATCACCAGGGATTAAATAATCATTACTAACAGTGTATATAACAAATCGATAAGTATTATTACCCTGAAAGGATAAAGACATACTAAAATTATCAATAATTGACTCTTCAACGATATTATCAGTATCTAATACAAAACCTTCAGGAAGCGTTACATCAAACTGTATCCCTCTTATGTCGTCATTATTAGCTAAATTTAGCTCTATTGCCCAAGTTTGATTTCTTAGAACATCTTTATCTACGATTTTTAAGTAGTTAGGTGAAAAAACTTCTGCTAAAACCGTGATAATTTGCTGCTCTTCAGGAGAATTATTTCTTATAGAAATGTCCTGATTAAAACTTCCAATTTGTATCGGATCAAAAATAAGCTCAACGGACGTACTTTCTCCAACGGCTAATGTTGTTGGTATAGCAAGTGGAAAAGATAAAGCTGATGCTTCAAAAACTAGTTCATCTATTACTAATTCAGCTGATCCAGTATTGGTAAGCGTAATATTGGTAGTTCTTGTCTCTGTGATTGGAACACCCCCATAATTAATTGTTTGAACACTTGTTGACAAATAGGGTGCATTGATGGTGAAACTTCCGTTGTACGCTTCAGAAAGGATATCCCCTAGTTCAACATTAGAAATAATAGAATTTGAAATAGGTAGCGTGTATGTTCCTGAAGTAATGTTTGGAATGACCTTAAAACTAAACACCTCTCCATCATTACCAAGAAAATCAGCATTTGACCCAGAGTATGACACAAATCTTAAGGTGTTACTATCTATCATATTTGCAGCAATGTTGTGATCACTAGCTCTAGTTGTAAACGCTACAGAATTTTCCACATAACTAACATCATTAGGAAGGGTAACATCAAATTGAAAGCCACTAAAAGGTTCCATATTAGAAATACTAACAGGAATAGTGATTTGGGTACTTGACTCGCCTTGCCCATAACCAATATGAATTTCATTTACAGCAAAAATATCCGCCTGAACTGTTGTGGTCTGAAGCGCTCTTAAAGCATCTTGATCGTTGGTGGTAAAACTAAGTTCTTTTGAAATAACTTGCTTAGAAGAGGTGTCTACGTTTATGGTGAACGAGCTGTTGTTTCCTGGACTTATGGTTACTGGAGAACTTTGGTTAATAGAAAATGGAGTGTCCAATGTATGCCCTGATATAATTAAATCCTGATTACCAGTATTTGAAACACTGACGCTTTGAGTTGGTGATGATTCCATGGGAATTTCTCCAAAATCAACAGAGCTAGTAACTAAATTATAGCGTGGACCAAGTATAGTAACACTTCCATTGGAGGAGCTAACCCCTAATGACGCTCCATTAGCATCAGAAAGAACAATATCAGAAAGATTTAAATTGTATGTGCCAGGTTCATTTTTACTATTAAAACTTAAATTTAAAATAGCTCCATCACCAATACTTATAACCTCATTAGCAGCAGAATACACCAGCACTCTAATTGTATTGTCATCTATTGTGCTAACAGAAAGGGTGTGGTTTTCTGCTCTTGAGGTCAGTGCACTTGTATTTGACAGCTCATACGCTGATTCATTATGAGAAATGTCAAATTGAAATGCAGTTACTTCAGAGGTATTATCAAGTGAAATCTCCACAAAAAATGAGGAGTTCACCCCAATAGACTGAGTATTTACATTAAAACTGTTTTGAGCAAACACAAAGCTTGAAAACGATAGAAGTATGATTAGTTTTTTCATTGTGTTTATACTTATTTAAGTATTAACAGTTTGTGGTTGATTAGTTGTTCACCGCTGTTGTTACCAGCGCTAATAATCACAACATAGTTCCCTTTTTGTAGTGAATTTAGATTAAGATCTGCTTGTTGCATGCCTTCCTCTCGCTCAATAGCTTGTATCCATACCAATCGTCCAACCATGTCATATACTTTTGCAACAGTACCATCCATATTTTTAGGTAAGTAATATTCAAGAGTTATCGCTCCATTTGAAGGATTAGGGAAGAGTTTTAAAAACTCTAAACTATTACTTTGAAAAGGCGAATCAATACCATCTAGCTCACCGCCTTTAAACCTAGGGGTTAACTTAGCACCTGTTGTAGTTCCTGCTACTGCTAAATCAATATCTATCTCTTTTGTTGAATCTAAACGTGTTAGGAGCTTTGTTCTTGTAGATGCGATAGCTGTATTGTTAAAGCTATAAAGCATCAGCACCTTAGATTCGTCTTGAGTGTAGTCCAAACGCTCAACGCCTGGCAGGTCATGTAATACATACTCAAAGTCAGCATCAAAGGCTAGTTGTAATCCGCCAATGCTATGCATGGACTCTACATACAAATCATTACCCTCCCATGAGAAGTCTGCATAGCCAATAGGCTCTGATGGATAGAAGTTAATATCCATACTATTACCCCCTACATCTCCACCATCCCCATTAAGGATGATATCTACAGTACCTACAATATCCAATACATTTATAGTATTGTCAGCATTAACATCCCCTGCAACAAATATGAAAGGCTCTGGATTATTCCCTAAAATGTAGTCTACATCATGGACTAGATCTAATACATTCACATCAAAATCTCCATTGCTATCACCAAGAGTAGAAGTTACTGGTGCAGAGGATACCGTATTGGAATAATCCGTCTCTTCAAAACTGGTTCTAAGGATTTTATATTTATAAAAATAGGTCTGTCCTTCAACCACATCATAATCCGTGAAATAAACCCCAGTGGTAGACTCATCCGTGTCTTCAATAATTAGTGTTTCATTAAGTTTTTCTGGTTCACTCTCATTACCATCATCATCAATCTGATAGCGGTACATATTGTAACCCAAAACATCATCCAATTCATCTGCACTTGGCGCAACCCACTCCAAATCAATCTTGCCTAGACCACCCTGAGCTAAAAAGCCTGTTGAGGCGGATCCTGCAGATTGTAATAAGAAATTAAAACGACTGTCCTCAACGGGAATTTTAAAGTAGTCTAAATCCTGAGCATCTTGAACCCGGATTCTATTAATCCCATCTGCACCACTAATTTTGATTTCGTGAACAACTGTATAGACCTTACCAGCATCTGACCATGTACCTGTTTCAGTTATAATTTTCTGATTATAAGGAATGGTGACACCATAGGAAACCTGAGGGTCAACTGAGGTATCCATCTCGCGATTAAAGTATACCTTAAACTCATGTGTGCCCACGCCTAGAGGGTCTAATAGCGCATATTCGTCTTGAGCATCAAAGCCATTAACTTCAACTTTCCAAACGATGCCATGGGCTAGTGGGTCAGGAGTATCATCAACATTAGATAAATTTATTACATTAATAGGAACATTTCCATTTGTTTCAATAGGTCTTAAAAAATCTCTTACTCTTGATCTCATAGTTTCCTCAACAGATGTTCCAATATAAACTCTTGGTGTGTTAGATACACCATCACCATAGGTTGAACCATGAAGATTTGCAATGTATGGCAAATATGAACCAGACTCTCCATTAACATTTTCAGTCCATTTATCGATAGTATTGTTAATCGAATTACCAATATGATTTTCAGAATCAAGATTATAATTATGAATTCCTCCATATAGATAATATCCACTTGAATATCTTCCTCCAACAGGATATGGTGCTGCAGGAGCTCTGTTCCCAATAACATTATTATGAGTGGTTCGAGAAAACACTTCATCACCTTCATAAAAAATAGATTGGCTATAATCTAAAACACCTCCCTCTCTCATGTTGTTATCGATAATATTATTAAAAGAAAAAGTGCTTCTGGGTAAAATAAATCTTACCATGGTATAGCCATCAGTTAAAAATACGTTATCAAAAAATACTGAGTTTCTTGTAAAATTGGTTTCAATACTATTTGGTTCATGCCAATATCTCCGAAAATTATTAAACTCACAAAAATCAAACTGCCACTCGATATCACTTCCTGAGAAATCAAATCCTGTCCAAAAACTATTTTCCGCAACAAAATATATTTTATTGTCATTTAAACCTAACGCGGTTATCTTTGATCCATTAACTAATTTAATTCCGACATTATCAGAAATTGAAATAGTTGTACCAGGTTCAATAATTAGGTGTGCATTATCTAAAACTAATTGAGACGGCACAAGATATTCTTTGTCAGAAGTTAAAGTCATATCCTCGTCGATTATTCCATATAGTAAAACAGAATTTTTAACATTGATTACAAATTCTACTGGTTCAGACATATATTCTTGATCAGGTCCTGACCAAGCTGTTAATACAAATTTAATATCAACATTATTTGCAACAGACTCTGAAATCGTAATTTTTAAAGTTTCATATAAATCTTGTAGAGTTGCATAGGCCGAAATACTCCCAATTTGTATTTCATTTTGAATAATGGTGGCCTTGGTTTGGTCTTCAAACTCAGCGAATTCGATCCCAACTCTAACATCTTCTGTTGGGCCCCAGTAATTTTTAACTGTTGGTAAAATCTCGATAGTCTCACCTGGCTCAATAAACCCATTACCATTTTGATTATTAATAGTGTCTCTTGTGGTAGTTAGCATAACAGCCATAAGTGGGTAGGGTTCAGTTTCAACAGCAGATAAAAAGTCTATATTTGGGGTAGATGTATTAATTAATGTTCCTGTCATTAATTCACCAGAATCTTCGGGTTTTTGTTGCTTATATAAAGCAACTCCTCCTGCTACTAGGGGTGTAGCCATAGAGGTGCCTGTCAACATGGCATAACCTCCATTTGGTATGGTGCTCATAATTGATGTTCCTGGCGCTTGTAATTCATAATTAAAAAGTTCTGAGTATTGAGTGAAAATAGGATTATTATTATCAAAATTATCATAATTGCCCTGAAAATCTTCAACTCCTAAAACATAATTATATGCAGCTGGGTAAAAAACACCACAAATACTACAGGGCCCTAAAGGAACAAAATCATTTCCAGCTGCAGCTACTAATGTGGATGTTGCATACGCATTTTCCAAAGCTGATTTTAATGTAAATGACTCAGCATATGATCCAAAGCTCATATTTAATATTGTAGCACCGTTATTCGAAGCATACTCCACTCCAGCTGCAATATTTGTTGAGTTCCCCTGTCCTGTAGATTGAAAAACTTTGATAGGCATCAATTTCACATTCCATGCAGCTCCTGCTATGCCTATACCATTATTTCCAACAGCACCTGCTATTCCTGCAACGTGTGTTCCGTGCATGTTATCATCAAGTGGTGCATTATCAATATTTATAAAATCCCAACCTCTAATATCATCTACATAACCGTTACCATCATCATCATAGCCTTCCACGCCATTAAGTTCTGCTTCATTAATCCAAATATTAGCCTCCAAATCAGGGTGCGTATAATCTACTCCTGTATCTAGTATAGCAATCACCTGTGATCCATCACCTGTGGTGTATTGGTCCCATACATCATCAATGTTAGTAGCTGTTATGTTGGATTGCGAGGAGTAAAGTGGGTCATCCACCTCTATGGTGCTACTGTTGTTTGAAGCAGTCATTTTACTGGCCTGTTCTGCTGTTATTATTTCTCCTACTTCAAAGTCATCAATCCCATAGATGTAATTAGGTTCTGCATAGTCCACATTAGGATTGTTTTTTATTTCTTCTACAAGCATCGGAATGTTTTCCTGTTCATTTGTGGTGGTAATCACAAAGACATTTTTCATACTTCTTGGCGGTTCTGGTTGATATCCATTGTTAGGGTTTGCTGCTGCCTGAGCTGCATACTGTGCTGCCAATCGCTTTTGGTTTTGAATACTAGACTCAATACTGTTTTGATGAAACATCACTTTTGAAGATGCAACCTTTTCCTCTATACCAAGGAGCTCACCAATGTTGAAGTTAGACATGGCTTTACCATTTGCTTCATAGTACACCCCAACATCTACATTATCTTTGAGCTTTACAATAAGCTCACCTGGTTCAAAATTCATTGAATATTGCTGAACAACAGCTGGTGTTTGGGCAATAACAAAGCTTGAAAACGATAGGAGTAATAATAGTAGTCTCATAAAAGTTAAATTTAGATTTCTAAGTTAATGAATTTTTAGTGAAAAAATATTACAGGATTGATACATATAAGTTTATGGATATACAGAAGTACATATTGAATTAATCTCCATTTATGTTGTTACATGTAAAAATTACAAGTTGGGTTATATTTCTTAATCAAGGGAGGGGGTGCCTCCTATTCTCTATGTTGTGAGGGGGTCTTTGTGGGGAGGGGACTCATCACTTACACACACTAACTTAATGCTATATTTGTATTTATAGGTGGTTTATTTTTTGAAAGCCTAAAATGTGGTGTTTTAGTGGGAGGGGTTATACACACTGTCACATTAATCTAAAATTCTGTGCTTTCCTACTGTGTTCTTGATGTTGTCAATATGCTTTTTTTGATAATCGTTATTGGCTCCATTTAAAACAGCTCCTTTTAGCGCATCAACCACTTCTTGTTTGTTTTCATAAGGGGCTGGTTCATTATTAGCCTTTATTGAATTTAAAGCTTCTAGTATTCTATGTGGCTTCACAATGAATGTTCCCTCTGGTACGTAATTAATTTCTTTTAATCTACAGTCTCCGTAAAATACAATTATAGAAAAGAATGGAATTTTATCAAACTGATTAAGGCTATTCTTTAAGCTTGTAATCTGACTTTTAACTTGTTTAATTGGGTTGTAAAAACGGTACTTTCTTTTTCCGTAAGCCATAACCTGTGTCCAATTGGTTTGATTACCATTCCCAAATATCCAACCACTATAGGATTTAACTTCTATTACTACTATACCTTGAGTTGTTGCTAATACTATATCAACTTGTGAAAACTTATCGTTCCCTTTTTTGATCATTAAATCGTGAAATATTGTTTCAGAAGGAATACCACTTTTCAAAAGTTTTAGCACCAAACTTCTTTCTGAGCCTGTTCCTCTATCCAAAGAGGTAACGGATTTGATTAGTTCTAAGTTTTTCTTGTAATTCTTTGAGTCATTAAGAGTTTTAATGCAAAAAATAAGAAGCAAAACTAATATGACTGCTAAGATTGCCATTTGTGATATTTGTGTTAAGTTATAAATATATCAAAAAAGCAGTTAATAACCTTGTCGCAATAGTTGATAACTTTCAGGTTAATCCCTTCTTAGAAGTAATGTTTGGTTGTATCTTTGTTACACACTCAATCTTGGACGGAAAGATTAACGGTAGCAAGGTTGTTTTATGAGTTACTACGGGATTTATACAAAGCTCAAAATATGGCACTAAGGAACGAGTATTAGGTATAACAAGTGATTAGACACTTGACAGTTGGTTCCACTCTGAGAGGCTCTAATGTTCCATCTCAGACATTTGATAGAGGAGCAAGTAGGTCTTACTTAAACCCATTTATTTATCAAGGAGTGATGAAGAGCATAACATCTCTACTGGGATTCGCGCACTCTTCATTCTCCTTAGAAGCAAGCAGAGTTGTTGTGATACTCCACTAACAACAAACTACAGACATTAGACTACAGAATTACAATCTTAAGTATTACTATCATTAAGTAATACACTATAGACTATTATACACCCCTATGTAGTGGTATAGACATACTATAAACAGGGTGGTAATATGTAAGGTTGTAAACAAACAGTGTGTGTCCGCTAATTCTCAAGGACTAATCATTGAAAGATTTTCATTAGTTTTACAATGTAATAAACCACCAGAATGAAAAAACTACTCTTACTCTCCGCTTTATTAATCTTCGCTTGTTCAAGTGATAGCGAGGGTAATCCTTGTATCTACGAGCCTACATTATCTACTGAAGCTATTACTGATATTACAGAAACCTCAGCTACTTTAAATGGTATAATAGCTATCATATCAGAGAACTGTGATGTGCCTAACAATGCAGAACAAGGGTTTGTTTATTCAACTGAAATACAGCCTACATTGGAGGATATTCAAGTTAATGTTAATGGTACTAATATCTCGACTACTATTGAGGGTTTAGTCCCTAATACTACCTACTATGTAAGGTCTTTTTTGACTAATAATTTAGGAGATTTTTATGGAAATGAAATGGAGTTTACTACTACAGAGGAAGTTTGTGATGTAGTTTATTTAGATGAAAATGGTGTTACGATAAAAGCTCGTGATGATGCCAATATTGGAGATGTAGGAACGATTAATGGGGTTGAATATACAGTAGTAGACAGAGAAATGTTAGATGTTATAATTTATGAAGGATTTGATTTAAATAATAATCAGTTTATTAATGATGTTACTAAGGTTTGTACTTCAAAAATTACCGATATGGAAGCTTTATTTGCGACATACCCTTTTAACCAAGATATTAGTAACTGGGATGTAAGCAATGTTGATACTATGCGCAGTTTATTTTCGCAAACCCCTTTTAACCAAGATATTAGTAAATGGGATGTGAGTAGTGTTACTGATATGGAAGTTATGTTTGCTGGTTCAATTTTTAACCAAGATATTAGTAACTGGGATGTTGGTAATGTTAATGATATGAGTTATATGTTTACTGGCTCAGCATTTAACCAAGATATTAGTAATTGGAATGTCAGTAATGTGACTGAAATGAATGGGATGTTTAGATCAGTATTTAATCAGCCTATTGGCAACTGGGATGTTAGTAATGTGATTGATATGAGCTTAATGTTTGC
>Ga0102887_1000889_pt1 | contig 13688 bp, 6 predicted proteins | sample Colrivmet1550B02_FD_84504 | JGI IMG/M metagenome (GOLD analysis project Ga0102887, IMG submission 84504) | Estuarine microbial communities from the Columbia River estuary - metaG 1550B-02 | ecosystem: Environmental > Aquatic > Marine > Intertidal zone > Estuary | place: USA: Columbia River...
AGCTTGAAGGAGCTGGCGCAAGTCGACTGGGATCGGTCTTTATTTACATCCTGGTGGGCACCATCGGTATGAAGATGGACATCCGAGAGGTCTTCAATGAGCCCGGTTATTTTGCAGTTGGATTGCTGTGGATGATTTTCCATGTTGCCACGTTGATTTTGGTGGCGCGACTGATCAAGGCCCCTTTCTTTTTTGTTGCCGTCGGCTCCAAGGCCAACATTGGCGGCGCTGCTTCTGCCCCAGTTGTTGCTGCAGCCTTTCACCCCTCGCTGGCCCCCGTGGGCGTTTTGCTGGCGGTGGTTGGCTACGCGGTGGGCACCTATGGTGGCTGGCTGACAGCTTTTTTGATGCACCTGGCTTCCGGAGATCCCGGTCCGCTGATGCTTGGATCGTAATTCCCTTGTGATGATGAAGAACCTAACCCTTGCCCAATTTTCTCTGCTGGCCTTGATGGCTCTGCCAACACAAGCCAAGGCACAATCCTCAAGCCAGAGCGAGGAGGCCTTCATCCACAGCCTCTATGCAGAAGCCTTGGGTGTGCAACAAGGCTACCAATGGTTGGACGACTTATCGACCTCTGTAGGCCCCCGCTTATCGGGATCCCCCGGTGATTCAATGGCTGTTTTGTGGGCGGTTGAAACCCTTGACAGCCTGGGTTTTGATCGGGTTTTCACGCAAGCCGTTGATGTGCGTCACTGGCAACGCGGAGAGGAAACAGCTGACTACCAAAGCGCCTCACGCAGCAAAGTATTGCATGTCACTGCCCTGGGCGGATCTGTACCCACTCCGGGAGGCAATGGCGGGGAAGGCATCACAGCAGAAGTCATTGAAATTGTGGGGCGGGACGACCTGCACGCAAAAGGCCACTTACTCAAAGGAAAAATTGCCTTTTTCAATGAGCCCATGGACCCGGGCTTGATTCGCACAGGCTCTGCTTATGGCCGAGCCGGATGGCAGCGATGGGGCGGCGCCTCCATGGCGGCAAAATATGGCGCAGTGGCCGTGGTGGTCCGGTCCCTGACCCACAGGCAAGACGATTTTCCCCACACGGGAGCCATGGCTTATGAGGAGAAAGTTGCAAAAATTCCCGCTGCAGGAATTAGCACAAATGACGCAAATTGGCTTAGTTCTGAGCTAAAAACAGCAAAAAACGGCCATTTTCACCTTGTTTTAGGCTGTAAAGAGAAAAAACGAAAAACCTCCTATAACGTGATTGCGGAGTGGACAGGCAGCAGCCACTCAGATGAGGTGGTGGTGGTTGGCGGCCACCTGGATTCATGGGACCTCGGGCGCGGAACCCAGGATGACGGCGCGGGTGTCGTGCATGCCATGCACGCCTTGTGGCTATTGAAACAGTCGGGCTACCAGCCCCACAGAACCCATCGCATCGTTCTCTTTGCCAACGAAGAGTTTGGCCTGGACGGCGCCAGGGCCTATGCCAACGAAGGGCTTGAGGCGGGAAGAAAACATGTCATTGCCCTCGAATCTGATGGAGGATCTGGTGCGCCAAGGGGCTTCTCTGTGCACGACATGCCTGGCGCCATTGAGGCCATCAAGCCATTCAACAAGCAGCTTGCACGCTACGGTTGCAGGGATTGGGCCATTGGTGGATCCGGTGCTGATGTCGGTCAGATCGATGACGATGGCGTCTTGCTCATTGGCTACCGGGGCGATAGCCAGCGCTATTTTGACTACCACCACACGGCACAAGACAACATGGACTCTGTCCACCCCAGAGAGCTTGAGATGGGGTCCGCATCCATTGCAGCCCTATTGTACCTGCTTGACAAGAATCTGGTTAGCCGCTAGTAGGCCAACAGGGCCTGCATGGCCTTAGCCACTTTGTCTGCACTAGGTAACAAGGCAGCTTCCAGCGTGCTGTTGAGCGGAATGGCAGGGGTGCTTTCAGAGCCAATCACTGCAACGGGCGCATCCAAGGAGTCAAAACAGGCTGCCTGAATACGTCCAGCAAGGGACTGGGCAAAGCTATTTGCTACCGGCTCCTCAGTGATAACCATGACCCTTCCATGCGCTGCAGATCGCTCTGCAATCAATGCCTCATCGACGGGCACAATGGTCCGCAAATCCACAATTTCTACCCCGCCATTCACCTGTTGGCTTGCCTCTAGGGCCCAATGTACCCCTCGGCCATAGGTGATGACACAAAGGCTTTCACCTGCCTCCGGCTTTGCCGCTTGAACGATGTGACCCTTGCCAAAGGGGATGGCGTAATCGGCATCGGGCTCGATGGTCTTGGCGGAATCTGTGCCAGGTATTTTGGACCAGTACAGCCCTTTATGCTCAAGTATGACTACAGGGTTGGGGTCGTAAAAGGCGGACTTCATCAAACCCTTGAGGTCTGCCCCATTGGACGGGTAGGCCACCTTGATGCCACGAATGTTGCTGAGGACTGACTCCACCGATGAGGAGTGGTAAGGCCCCCCAGATCCATAAGCCCCAATAGGAACGCGTATGACAGCACTCGCAGGCCATTTGCCATTGGAGAGGTAGTTGGATCGGCTTAGCTCGCTGAAAAGCTGGTTCAAGCCGGGCCAGATATAATCAGCAAACTGGATTTCCACGATGGGCTTCAAGCCAACGGCGGCCATGCCAACGGTGCTGCCAACAATGAAGGCTTCTTGGATTGGGGTATTGAAGGCCCGATCGTTGCCAAATGTTTGCGCCAATGTGGCGGCTTCCCGGAAGACACCCCCCAGTCGGTGACCCACATCTTGTCCGTACAATAACGCTTCAGGGTGCTCTTCCATGATCTCACGGATGGCAAATAGGGCGCAGTCAACCATCACCGTGGATTCCCGATCTGCAGGCGCACGTTCACCCCGCTCCTCAGTGATGGGGCTTTCTGCGTAGCGGTGTGTGAAGAGGTCTTCTGCAGAGGGATCTTCTGCCGCCATGGCACGCTCAAAGTCTGAGGCAACCAATGCATTGGCCTTCTTCACAAGACCCTTGAGCTGATTGGTCTCAACCCCTTGTTCAAGCAAGAAGTCATGGAGCTTTGGGAAGGGGTCACGCTTGGCCGCTTCGTCCAAATCGTCCCGGTACCACTCCATGCGAACCCCCGAAGTGTGGTGATTCAACAACGGGACGGTTGCGTGGATTAGGTGGGGCTGGCGACCCTCTCTCATGGACTTCAAGACTTCACGCACGGCATGGTAACAGGCGGCAAAGTCGCTGCCGTCTACCTGCACCACCTTGATGCCCTTGAATCCTTTGGCGTAGTCTGCAGCATTGCCTGACCGGATTTCATCCGCACTGGCAGAGATGTCCCACCCATTGTCTTGCACAAGCATCAGCAAAGGGTATTGCTTCAAGGCGGCCATTTGCATGGCCTCGGAGACTTCTCCCTCAGTCATGGCTGCGTCCCCAATGGAGCACATCACCAAGGGCTTGTCGCCCCCCCATCCATCAGTCAAACCCTGCTGTTCGCGGTACTGTATGCCCATCGCTGCCCCTGAGGCAGGAATGGCCTGCATGCCGGTGGCAGAGGATTGGTGAGGGATTTTTGGTTTGTCGTCATCCTTTAGGCTTGGGTGGCAATAGTAGGTTCTTCCACCAGAAAAGGGATCGTCTTTTTTTGCCAGCAATTGAAGCATTAAATCATACGGGGAAAGACCCATACCTAACAACATGGCATCATCCCTGTAATATGGGTAGGCGTAGTCACAAGGCTTGAGCTGAAGCCCCATGGCCAACTGAATGGCCTCATGCCCCCTGGAGGTTGCATGAACATAGGTTTGAGTCACAGCCTTCCGCTTTTCATATAGCTCAGTCATGGCCTTCGCTGTTGCCATGAGGCTGAAAGCCTTGAGTAGGATATCTGGAGATTGCTTGCCCATGCTTATGAGGGTTTGATTAAGCAAATCAGACTTGACCCAGACAACCGCTTGAGCTGCAAGCCAGGCCTGTTGCTTGCCTCGCTGCCTTCAAGGGCTTTGAGCGCCGGCAATAGCATGTGTTGCTTGATCATCCGCCAAGCTGAGATTTGATGTGAGCAATGGCAGCTTTTGCCTCAGCACGAAGCACCAAAGAACCGGAAATGGCCGCGCGTTCTAGCAGCAGTTCACCCCAATGGTCCGTGCCTTGCCAGAACACCTTCTTCAAGGCTTTCATGGCGTCCATGCTTTGCCCCGAAAGGCTGTTTGTCAACCGCTCAACGCCTGCATCAAGCGCCTCCACATCATCAAAGACTTCTGCGTACAAACCATTGGATGCTGCCCATGAGGCAGTCCGGAAATTTGTGGCATCAATGGCCAGCTGGCTCATGGCGTTGCTGCCAATTTTTCTTTCCACCGCAGGGCCAACCACGAAGGGCCCGATACCAACAGCTAACTCACTCAATTTCACGGCAGCAAACTGGGTGGCAAAGCAATAATCTGTGGCGGAAGCAATGCCAACACCCCCACCCACAGCTTTGCCATGGACGCGGCCAATGATGAGCTTGGGGCAAGTTCGCATGGCATTGATAACCTTTGCAAAACCAGAGAAAAACTGCAAACCGTTTTTGTCATTGTCAATGGCCGCCAATTCATCAAAGCTTGCGCCGCCGCAAAACGCGCGGTCACCGCCAGATTTCAAAACCATGACCTTGCTCTCGTTGCTCAGGCCTTCTTCAGTTATCGTGGTCGCCAAAAGATCCAGCAGCTTCCCCGGCAAAGAATTGCTCAAAGGATGAGAAAAGGTGATGGTGGCAACTGCCGCATTGCGGCTCAGGGTAACGCTGCCTTGATCAATGGGGTTGGTGCTCATGAGTCAGTCAAATGGAACGAGTTGTTCAAGGTACAAAAGTAGCGTGGGTCACGTTCATGGCGATGGGATTTAACAGGCCTCCACCGATAGTTTTTAGTTGGTCGTAAATCAAAATCCGTTGAATTTGATGATTTGTAAGCCATTGCAGGGTTCAGGTTAGCTATGACTGGTCCAATTTTCGTACCATGGTTAAAATCGTGGCAACTGCAACGGATTCATTCTCATCATCGATGACCTCCACGTAGTATTTGACAATGCCTTTAGCAATGTCATCCTCGCTGCGTTTTTCTTGGTTGATTTTTTCCTGTACCGTCAGTTTCACGTGCACGGAGGTACCCGGGTAAACCGGCTTGGTGAACCGGCAGCTGTCAATACCATAGTTGAGCAGAACAGGCCCTTTTGCCGGGTCAACAAACAAGCCTGCGGCCCGACTCAGGATGAAGTAACCATGGGCGACACGGCCAGTGAAAATGGTGCCGTCAAGGGCGTTTTCATCCATGTGCGCATAAAATTTGTCGCCACTGAGTTCGGCAAAATCGTCGATGTCCTTTAGGGTTACCAGGTGGCTTTCCGTTGTGACCGTTGAGCCAATTTTTACCTCTTCAAAATGCTGTCGAAACAAATGCGGGCTGGCTTCAGGGCGATCTGCGCCTGGCAGGTGCTGGCCAGCGATGTGGCTGAGCATGTTAGGGTGTCCCTGCACAGCTGTTCGCTGCAAGTAGTGCATCACCCCGCGCATGCCGCCCATCTCTTCCCCGTCGCCTGCGCGACCAGGTCCGCCGTGGGCGAGCAGGGGCATGGGTGAGCCGTGACCTGTGGATTCTTTAGCGCAACTGGCATCAAGGATGTGGATGCGACCATTGCTGTAGGCAGCCTCCAAGGTGAAGGTCTTAGCCACATCTTTGTCGGCAGTCACAATGGAGGTGACAAGGGACCCCTTGCCCTTGGCGACCAGGTTAGCGGCATCACTCAAGCCCTTGTAAGGCATCAAGGTGCAAACGGGGCCAAAAGCCTCCACGTCATGCGCCTTGGTCTTGCCATGTGGGTCGTCACATCGGAACAGAACAGGGGCAAAGAAGGCACCATCCGCATGGTTGCCTGTGGGATTTCCTGAGCCGTCCAAGTTGCCATGAACCAAGGTTTGGTTGCTGGATAATATTTGCACGGCGTCTTGCACGCGCTGAATTTGTTCAAAGGAGGCCAGTGAACCCATCCGGGTTCCTTCCACAGAAGGGTCGCCATGGGTGGTCTTTGCGAGCCTGCCTGCGATGGCTGCTTGCGCTGCGTCCAACAAATCCTCAGGCACCATGGCTCGGCGAACAGCGGTGCATTTTTGTCCAGTTTTCACCGTCATTTCTCGCACAACCTCTTTGACAAACAAGCCAAACTCCGCACTCTCAGGGTGCGCGTCAGGACCCAGCACAATAGCATTCAAGGAGTCAGCCTCCAAGTTAAAGGGCACGCCGCGGTCCATGAACAGGGGCTGCTGCTTGAGGGCGTAGCCGGTTGCCTTGGAGCCAGTGAATGACACCACATCACCGCGTTGCACATGGTCCAAGATGCCCCTGCCTTTACCTGAAACCAACTGCAAAGCGCCTTCTGGAAGGATGCCGCTGGCAATGATGTCTCGCACCATAGCTTCAGTTACATAGCTGGTGTACTCCGACGGCTTGACTACCGCGGGAACCCCCGCAAGCAAGTTGACCGCGATCTTTTCCAGCATGCCCCAGATAGGGAAATTGAAGGCGTTGATATGCACAGCAACACCCCGCTTTGGCAACATGATGTGATGTCCAATGAAGCTTCCTTCTCGGGACAGTCTGGCCGGTTGACCCTCCACGTAATAGGGCAGGTCCTGAAACTCTCGGCGCAGGGTAGCGTAAGCAAACAAGTTGCCAATGCCCCCATCAATATCGATCCAGGAATCCACCTTCGTGGCACCACTTTGTGCAGAAACAGTGTAGTACGTCGCCTTGAGGGCTGTCAGGTGCAGAGCCAAGGCCTTGAGCATCAAGCCGCGCTCAGGAAAGGTCATGGCCCGCAAGGAAGAACCGCCCTTGTCGCGGCCATAAGCTAAGATGTCTTCGTAGCTCAGGCCTGAACTGGCAACGGTGCCAATGCTTGCGCCCGTGATGGCGTGACGGGCTTCATACTCTGCCGTGCCGCCGGGGGTCCATTGACCTAAGACATAGTTGTGGATGTGGCTCATGCTTACTTCAACTCAGTTATGCCCATGTGCCAGAAGGCAAAGGCGAATTTGTCAATGGCTTCTTCAATAACCATGGCTGTAGGCTTGCCTGCGCCATGACCCGCATTGGTTTCAATGCGAATCAAGGTCGGATTGCTGCAGGATTGTTTAGCCTGAAGCTCTGCTGCGAACTTGAAACTGTGCGAGGGCACAACCCTGTCATCGTGGTCAGCCGTGGTGACCATGGTTGCCGGGTAGCAAGTGCCTGCAGTCACATTGTGCACGGGACTATAACCAAGCAAGTAGTTGAACATCTCATCGCTATCTTCAGCCGTGCCGTAATCGTAGGCCCACCCCGCACCTGCGGTGAAGGTGTGGTAGCGCAACATGTCCAGAACACCCACTGCTGGGAAGGCAACCGCAGCCAATTCAGGGCGTTGCGTAATCACGGCGCCAACGAGTAGGCCGCCATTGGAGCCTCCCGCCAAAGCGAGCCTCTCATGGGACGTGTAACCTTTGTCAATCAAGTAGTCTGCGGCGGCAATGAAATCGTCAAAGACGTTTTGCTTTTGCATCTTGGTGCCAGCCACATGCCAAGCTTCGCCGTACTCTCCGCCACCGCGAATGTTTGGTATAGCCAGAATACCGCCCTGCTCCATCCACACCGTGTAGCTTGTAGAAAAGCTAGGCTTCAGGCTGATATTGAACCCGCCATACCCGTAAAGCATGGTAGGGTTGCTGCCATCCAAGGCCAGCCCTTTTTTGTGGGAAATGGTCATGGGGATGACTGTGCCATCGGGCGAGGTGTAGAAAATTTGGCTGGAGACAAAGCCACTGGGGTCAAAGTCAATTTCAGAGGCGTGGAAAACAGAGGATTCACCACGCTCTGCATCGTAAGCATAAATGGTGCTTGGGGTGATGGCATTGGTGAAGTTGTAATACAAGACATCAGCGTCGTGCTTGCCGCCAAAGCCGCCAGCAGTTCCCACGCCAGGCAACTCAACCCGACGGATTAATGCGCCGGTTAGGTGGTATTGATCCACTGTCGTCAGCGCATGTTCCAAGCTTTTGACAAAGAGGTAGCCACTACCCATGGTGAAACTGATGGGGAATTCCCGTTCAGCAATAACCTCTTCCCAAGCGTCTACGCCCACAGCAATGCCATGGCTGACCATCAAGCGATTGTTGGGGGCACCATCATTGGTCTGAATGTAGAGTTTGCCGTCACGGCTTGTGACCACGCCGTACGCCTTGTCAAAGCCTTCTGCAATCAGCGCCAGGGCGCCATCTGCGTCGCGCAGATCTTGCACATAGAGTTCATTGCCAGTGGTCGACACGGCAGCTGTCACAACCAACCAGTCACCATCATCGGTGACAAACCCCCCAACATATCTCCTTGGCAAGTCCGCACCCCCAAAGATCAATTCATCTTCGATTTGTGCATCGCCTAGGCGGTGATAAAACAAGCGGTGCACGTCGGTCATGCCTGATAACGCAGAACCCTCTTCAGGCTTCTCGTAAGAGCTGTAATAGAAGCCGGCATTGCCAAGCCAAGCCAGGCCAGAAAACTTGATGTCCACCAAGGTGTCACCCAAGCGGTTGCCGGTCACGGCATCAAGGACGATGACCTTGCGCCAGTCGCTGCCACCTTCACTGATTTGGTAAGCAACCAGGCTGCCATCGGGGCTGAATGAAACGCCACCCAATGAGGTGGTGCCATCCTCAGAAAAAGTATTGGGGTCCAAGAACACAACAGCATCTTCATCTCCACCAGCGACAGGAACACGGTAAATAACGTATTGATTTTGTAAGCCATCATTGCGGTAATGGTACCGGTAGTCACCCTCAATGAATGGGGCACCGCGCTTGGCGTAGTTCCATAGGGCAGACAAGCGGTCACGCAAGGCAGCGCGGAACGGGATCTCTTCCAGGTGCGCAAAGGTTACCTCATTCTGCGCCTCTACCCATTCAGCTGTTTCTTCAGACCGGTCATCTTCCATCCAGCCATAGGGGTCAGCTACGTCGTGACCAATGGTGGTCTTCACGTCGCTGGAGTCATAGCGCGACTCCGGGTAGGCAACCGGTGATGGCTCATGGCCTGAATAATTGACACATGAGGCAATCAAGGCAGGCACAAGCATTAGGGGGAAATGGTTTTTCATAACCATAAAGATACCTACCATAGGGAAAACGTAGGCACAAAAAAAGGCCGCCCCTTTCGGAGCGGCCTTCAATTCAATAGAGCTTTCGCTTATCGCTGGATGGCAACACGCATGGTGCGGGCACCTTCGTCAGCATTCAAACGAATCATGTATACACCAGAAGCCATATCGCTTAGGTCCATGTCAAGTTCAGCTTTACCAGCAGCCCACTCGGTGGCGCGGAGCAATTGACCTTGCATGTCAACAACCGTTACTTCAACGTCACCAGCCAACTCACTGCGCTCGAGTGTGAACTCGCCAACAGTTGGGTTCGGGTAAAGTGTGATACCTGCCATTGGCTCAGGAAGGCCAACTGAACAGTCGTAACACTTGGTGAAGCAAACCACGCCAAGCACGGTGTCAGTGACACCTAGGCTGTCTACGCGGTTGTTGCCACCGAATCCGTCGTCTTCACCACAGGCAGACAGGTCACCTGATGCTTCAGCATCATTCCATGTCTTGCCGTTGATGTACTTGTAATAGATCTTGGAGTTGATAGGCATAGTAGCCGTCACTTCATAGATACCGTTTGCATTGGTGTCAAGCATTACAGTTACTGCTGGATCCCATCCCTGGAATGAACCAGCAACGTGGACTGAGTCTCCGCTTACGATGCCATTTGCAACTTCCCAAGCCATATTCACCGAGAAGGTGACATTGATCTGACAATCGGTACATGCTGCGAAGCATACAACCGCTGCCGTGTCAGCAAGGTTAGCAACACTGTCACCACGGTTCCAAGAACCGTTGTAGCGGCAATCGTTAGGCACACTTTCATCAGAACCCCATGCGGCGCCGTTGATGAACTTGTACTCAAGATGCTCACCCAGGAAGGTGTTGATCGTGTACTCATAGATGCCATCACCGTCAGGATCAGCCATCGCTGTTGAAGCAGGATTCCATCCCTGGAAGTTGCCCGCAATACGAACGCCAGATGGGTGGATGCTTTCCTTCGCCATGTTCACGGAGACTGTGTATGTCGCAGGTGTGCGGCAGTCAGCGTAGAATGTGCCAAAGTTGTAAGCATTAGTCAACGTTGCACCAGCTGTATGGGATACCAAGGTGTCGCCATTCAGGTTGGTTACATCAAGGCCTATCTCTGAAGACCATGAACCAAGGTTCAAGAGGACAGAGGCAGAGTCTTGGCTACATAGCATGACCGTATCAGTCAAGGCAGAGCCTGTAGCAAAGTTGACACCTGTTGTGCCGACAACGGTACCCGACTGAACGAAATTCAGTGAGTTGCCATTCCAGCCATCACCATAAGAGTCAGTCATGTAAACAATGTAACCACACTGATCTGTTGGATCGCAGACGGTTGTTGAAACAACCAAGTCAGCTGACCAGCCAGAGGTGTCGCCCACAGCACAGATCTCACGAACAGACACATCATATGAAGATGCGGCCGTCAAACCAGATACGGATGCAGAAGCGCCGTTGCTTGTGTAGGCTGAACCACCACTTGCGCGGTAACGAACCTCATAGCTCAATGGTGAAGCATTGATACTGCTCCACGCCACATCAAATGAAGATGTGGTGATGTTGCTTGCAGACAGGCCGTTTGGATCCATACAGCTCAACACGTCAAGAGACACATTGTCAACAGCCATATCAGATGTATATCCATTTAACTTCTTGCCGCGAAGACGCAACTCAAGGATACCGCCACCATGGGAGATCAAGCTATTGTTGGTTGACCAAGCTGCAGATTGTATACCATGCTGCTGACCCGAGATTGAGTCAACGATATTCCATGTGCTACCATCGTACTGCTCAACAAACAGGGTACCCATAGTTGCACCGTACATGTGGTAATCAAAGGACAGGACAAGTGATGTGTCACTGACATTCATAAGTGGCAAGTTTGCGTAGCCAGACATATAGTAGCCAGTTGCGGCTCCAGAAGTCTCAAGGAAGATGTATTGACCTGTTCCGCCAGAAGGTGCCAACGGGCCTGTTCCTGAAGAACCTGTGCCAGCAGTTGACGTGGCCCAATATGGACCATTTGCGTCAGAGCTGAAGTTCCAGCAGGCATTCAAGACTGATGTGCTGTCAAGGCTGTCAAACCACGGTACGCTTGTAACAAGCGGGCAAGAGCTACAGTAAGCCAAGAACGAACCAAAGTTATAGCCGTTGGTTGGGCCCGGGGAACCCGCAGCATGAGTCAACAAAGTGTCACCGTAGGGACCAACAACAACAAAACCAATCTCAGATGTGTAAGAACCAGCATCCAGTGTGACAGTTGTAGATTCTAGGTCACACAGACTGATAGAGTCAGTGGCTGCAGAGCCAGTAGTGAAGCCAGCACCAACTGTTCCTACTGCAACACCAGATTGTGTGAACACCAATTCGTTGCCATTCCATCCGTCACCATAAGAGTCAGTCATGTAAACCATGTACTGACACTGGCTAGTCGCTGCACATAGGGCAGTTGTAACTGTTGAGCTAACGCTCCAAACGCAGGTATCGCCGATAGCGCAAATCTCACGTACTGCATAGTCGTAAGCAGTTGCTGCTGAAAGGCCAGAGAATGAAATGCTGTTTGTTGTTCCAGAGGCGGTGGTCCATGCGCTTGTGCTTCCGCTTAGGCGGTAACGCGCTTGGGTGCCAATGGTTGTGGTGTTGTTAGAGGTCCATGTTGCGTCAAAACCAACATCTGAAATATTAGCTGCCGTAAGCCCTGAAACGCCAAAGCAAGTCAATGGGGCATATTCGTCAGCACCAATGTCAGGTGTGGTGGTTGAGCGGGTATCGCCATCGATGTCAGTCAATGTGCCAACAGAAGTGCCGGTATTGTTGGCCACTGTGCCTTGTACGTGTAAGTCAGTTGCTGAGTTGAACAAAGGATCACCATATGCAGAGTTAGCATCCTGCGATGTGGCAGTCTGCCATGCGGCTAATGTCGTAGCAGCTGAGTTATTGTACTTGAACGGGTTAGTGCCTGTTGCGTTGTAGACATTGTAATCTGCTGTGAAGTACGTTCCCGCAACAGCATAGCTAGATGCTTCTGCTGCATAACCTCCACCTGTGTTGGTGAAGATGTTGTTCTTGAAAACGTTGCCAGCAGCAGTGAAGTAAGATGTGCTAGATGATTTATTCAGGTACAATGCACGTCCAGAGGTTGCAGAGCCATTAGAGACAGAAACAGAATTATGGAAAAAATCTACATTACCAGAATGGAAAGGATAGATGCCATATTGAGAAGAAGTAGTTGAAGTGGAATTCAATGCAATCATATTGTTCTCAACCAATGAGCGATTGCTGCTTGTAGAGTTTATATACGATAGTCGAATACCATAACTTGATGACGTACCGCCACAAACTATGTTGTTGTTTTGGATCAAAACATGACCAGGCTGCGTGTAACTCGATGACCCGCTACCGCTAACATAGATACCGTAGTAGGTTGCTTCAAGGTCATTGTTTTTGAAAAGATAGTTAGCCGGCGTGCCACCTGAAGGTGGCGCGGCGTAACAGTAAAAACCATAACGGCAGTTGTTGATGTCATTGTTTTGTACATCTAGGCCAACAGACGCGTAGTAGAGGTAGTTATAACCACCAGTTCCAGTTAATGTATAGGTCACAGTGTTATCATGAACATGCTGGTACTTTGCGTAGCGGAGGTAAATGCCATAGTAGGTCATGCTAATGGTGTTGTCATCAAAAACGATGGTGTCCATCGATGTCGTGTATGACTTTCCGTAGATATACGTAGCGTAAGACACATTAGAGATTGTGTTACCCGTGATGGTCCAGTTTCCCTTTGCTTCTGTGGTGGAACTGTATGTGTAGTAAATGCCCGCGAAGTAAGAGCTGGTGCTTGTTCCTGCAGCACCAGTCAAGGTGTTGTCAATCAAGGAAATGTTCGTGTTAGCGCCATACTGATCAATCAAGCGACCGTATGTGGTTCCACCTGTGGTGATAACTAGGCCTTTGATCGTCACATTGCTTGTGCCGTCCAAACGAATCGTCCAGTTGGTTGATGAAGATGCAGGAGAATAGGTCACAGTGGCTGCAGTCGTATTTGACGGGTTAGCCTGGAATGTTACCGTATTCGTGGTTGATGTTCCTGTGTATGCTGGAATCGTCACCTGCTCAGTGTAGGTGCCCGATGCAACGTTAAAGATAACAGGACCACTGACGCCCGAAGTAGATAGGGCAGTTGTCGCAGCAGCGAAGGTGGTGTAGTTGGAAGTACCTGAGCCTGAGGCGTCAATGGTATAGGTTCCGGAGAGTTGGCCGAAGGCTGGCAGCGCCACTAACATAAGGGCTGTTGACAACCAGCGTAGAGTACGGTTTTTCATACGAACTGAGTTTGAGTGATTTTTGTTAGGCGTTAAACTTAGGCATTTTTTCAACAATAGACGGTTAACAACCTTAAAAACTTCAATAGAACCAAGCCGTAAGGGTCAATTTATTATCGAAAAATCAAGATTTAGGCTCAAGTCCGCCGGAACCTCTCGGGCGATTGAGGTCCGCTTTCTGCAGGGGCTGGCAAGGTGTCAATGTGTCATGACACTCCTTAGGGAGTC
>Ga0102887_1000910_pt1 | contig 13577 bp, 10 predicted proteins | sample Colrivmet1550B02_FD_84504 | JGI IMG/M metagenome (GOLD analysis project Ga0102887, IMG submission 84504) | Estuarine microbial communities from the Columbia River estuary - metaG 1550B-02 | ecosystem: Environmental > Aquatic > Marine > Intertidal zone > Estuary | place: USA: Columbia River...
CGCCTGACGTTTTAAACAAAGTGTATTACCATTTGTATTTCAATGCGTTTCAGCCGGGTAGCATGATGGATGTGCGCAGCCGATCGATTGTAGACCCAGATAGAAGAGTGGGCTCTAGAATTGAAGCACTAAAGGAGACGGAAATTGGCTATCATAAAATTGAAAGCTTGATGCAGGATGGCGAGGCTTTGGACTACGAATTGATTGGTACGGTTGTGAAAGTGAAATTGAAAAATCCAATTCAACCGGGAGCAACATCTACATTTGATATGGCATTTAATTCACAGGTGCCAGTTCAAATCCGCAGAAGCGGACGCAACAACTCAGAAGGAATTGACTATACCATGACGCAATGGTACCCGAAAATGGCGGAATATGATCGTTATGGCTGGCATCCTGATCAATACATTGGAAGAGAATTTATAGCACCCTACGGAACATTTGATGTAACCATTAACATCCATAAAGATTATACCATAGGTGGAACGGGGAATTTGCAAAATGCTGAGCAATTAGGGTACGGCTACTTTGACGGAAAAGTAGAAAAGCAAAAAGGTAAAATGCGTCAATGGCATTTTACAGCAGAAAACGTTCACGATTTCGGATGGGCTGCTGACAAAGATTATGTGCATACTTCTGTAAAAGTTCCAAATGGCCCGATGGTACATTTTTTCTACAGCTCTAAAACAGCCAATATTGAGAATTGGGAGAAAATGCCCGAGTACGTTATCAAGTATTTCCAATTTATGGAAGAGAAGTTTGGGAAATATCCATACGCTCAGTTTTCACTGATTCAAGGTGGTGATGGCGGAATGGAGTATCCTATGTGCACCATGATGCTAGGCGGAGGAAAATCATTTAAAGGTTTTTTAGGATTGTTCGTTCACGAAGCAACTCACAATTGGTACTATGGTATTTTAGGAAGCAACGAAAACAGATATCCATGGATGGATGAAGGCTTTACTTCATTTGCAGAAGAGGAATTCATGAATGCACATTTTGAAGAAGAGAAAAGAGTAAATCCTCATGTTGGAGCATACGGCTCGTATATGTATTTGTTGGGTATTGCCGATACCGTTCCTGGGTTTCATGAACCGATGAATATTGCGGGAGACTTTTTTAAGACGAATAAAATGTACAGTTTAACAGCTTATCCCTTAGGTCAATTATTTGTAAATCAAACACGATACATTGTTGGCGAAGAAGCTTTTTGGAATGGAATGACGACATACTTCGATACTTGGAAATTTAAACACCCAGATTACCACGACTTCATCAGAATCATGGAAGTAGAATCTGGAATGGAGTTGGACTGGTTTCCGCAAATGTGGTTGAATACCACCAGAAGAATTGACTACAGCATCAAGCAATTGAAAGAAGTAGACGGCAAACCGATGCTTGTGCTTGAAAACTTAGGAGATTTCATGATGCCGGTTGATTTTTATATTACATTAAAAAATGGTGAGGTTACAGAATACACAGTGCCACTGCTCATGCAATATGGTGCCAAAAAAGGTCCTGCAAATGTTTATCCAGCATGGCCATGGGTAGAGCCTACTTACGAGTTTGAACTGCCAATGTCTATTGATGAAATAGAACGAATTGACATTGACCCGCTGCGAATGATGTGCGATAGTAAAATTGATAATAACACCTGGAAAAACGAGTAGTGATTAGGAAGACGCAAGTAAGAAGTTGGATATGTAGAATGTTTGGAATGATTTCAGGCACATCATAAATTGCTCTTATTTTTAAAGAAAAGTTGGGAATTGTAACAGTAGTTTACTCCCCGCTATAGTCTTCCCGCTACCCGCTTAACAATTAACAAGATGACAACTTTCTTTAACATGATTTTGCGTTTGGCCGTACCCCCAATTTTTTATATTCGCCCCCTATCTAATTAAGAGGTATTTGGATTATGCTAGAGAATTTTAAAAAGCTGAATATTACATTAGGTTGGTTGGTGTTTGCCATTGCCACAACCGTATATTTTTTGACCTTAGAACCTACAGCAAGTTTTTGGGATTGTGGTGAATACATTGCTACATCTGTAAAACTTCAAGTGGGTCACCCTCCAGGGGCACCCCTATTCCAGTTGGTTGGAAACTTCATGTCGCAGTTTGCGTTTGGCGATGTCTCTAGACAAGCTTTAATGGTGAATGCGGTTTCAGCGTTATCTAGCTCGTTTACCATTTTATTCCTTTTTTGGACTATTACATATCTCGCTAAAAAACTAGCGCTTAAATCGGGAGAATTAACCTCAGGTAAAGCGATGGCCATATTGGGCTCTGGTGCCGTTGGTGCGTTAGCTTATACTTTTTCAGATTCATTTTGGTTCTCTGCTGTAGAAGGTGAAGTGTATGCCATGAGTAGTTTTATTACTGCCGCCACTTTCTGGATGGTGCTGAAATGGGAAGGCGCTGTTGATACGGATAAATATGCTAACCGTTGGCTGGTATTGATTGCCTTTATGGTTGGTTTGTCAGTTGGTGTTCACATATTGGTATTCCTAATTATTCCAGCTATTGGAATGGTTTATTACTTTAAACTGAACCCTAACCCAACCACAAAAGGGTTTGTTATTGCAAACATTGCCAGTATGGGCGTGTTAGGTTTTGTATTCGCTGTTCTCATTCCTTTTATGCTTAAACTTTTTGGTAGTGTAGAGTTAGCTTTTGTAAACAAATTAGGCTTGCCATTTAATGTAGGTACCATTTTCACAGTTATTATTTTAACAGTAACCTTCGTTCTTGGTCTTCGCGTTACGCACAAGGATTCTTTAACTAAAAAAGAAGAGAATAGATTTTTCGTAGTAGGAATTGTAATCGGTGCAATCGCTCTAATTACCTTCTTCTTAAATGGAGATTATAAAAATGGCATATTAAGTGCTGTCTTATTGATGGGTTTCTTCTTCTTAATTACACGTTATCATAACCGAATCAATCACCATTTGGTGAATCAAGCCATCTTGGCGATTGTCTTCATAATGATTGGTTATTCTTCGTTTTTAACATTGGCGGTGCGCTCTAATGCAAACACTCCGATAGATGAAAATAATCCTGAAGACGCGATGAGTCTTTTGGCATACTACAATCGTGAGCAATATGGAGATTGGCCCAAGCTTTACGGGAAAAGTTTTAACGCAACTGTAAGCAGAACTGAGCCATATTTAGATGGTAATCCGGCATATCAAAAAGGGTATGCAGTTTCTAATGCGCAAGGGCAAGAAATCATCAGTTTTAGAGAGAAATTTGAAGCAGAAGATTACATAGCTAAATCTGGAAAGGATTTAAGTATCGATGGTAGGTACATTGTTTCTGATCAAAGAAAACTCACAAAACCTAACTATGACAAAAAATACAATGTATTCTTCCCACGTATGTGGAGTGACGATGGAGGCCACGTTAAGAACTACTTAAAAATTATAGGAAAACGTAAAACAGACTTTTACAATATAGACGCACAAGGAAGAGAAGCTGGACCCAAACGTGCGCCAACTTTAGGAGAGAACATGAATTTCTTCTTTACCTATCAGTTGGGTCATATGTATTGGCGATACTTTATGTGGAACTTTGCTGGTCGTCAGAATGATTCGCAAGGCCGCATGGAGCTTACCAAAGGGAACTGGATTTCTGGAATCAAGCCGTTGGATGAAATGCGTTTAGGACCACAGGATAATTTACCTTCTTTGATTAAAGACAACCCAGCACATAACAAGTATTATTTGTTGCCATTTTTACTCGGGGTATTCGGATTAGTTTTTCAGTTTACAAAAGATAAAAAGGATGCATGGAGTATTCTCTTGTTCTTCCTGTTTACTGGTGCTGCTGTAGTAATCTATACCAATCAGAAACCATTTGAACCACGAGAAAGAGATTACGCCTTTGTTGGCTCGTTCTACGTATTTGCTATTTGGATTGGACTGGGTGTGCTTGGGCTATTTGAATTGTTAAAAGAGCATCAGAAAAAAACGGGAATAGCTGTGGCGCTTACAGCAGCGTTACTTGTTTTAGTTCCAGGTATAATGGCTTCAGAAAATTGGGATGACCATACCCGTGCTAACAGGTATACAGCAAGAGATGTGGCAAGAGCATATCTTGACTCGTGTGATGATGATGCCATTCTATTTACCAATGGTGATAACGATACTTTCCCACTCTGGTACGTCCAAGAAATTGAAGGCTACAGAACGGATGTACGTGTCGTAAACTTAAGTTTATTGAATACGGATTGGTACATAGATCAAATGAAACGCACCACATATGACGGGAAAGCAGTGCCTTTTAGCTTTGACTGGAATCAGTACAAACAAGGAACGAGAGACGTCCTCTATTTTGATGGGTCTGATCCTAAGAAAAGTAAACAGAGGATTCTGGCTCAAGATTTTATCAAGCAAACAAAACGCGATGATAATGGCGTTAAGAAAGAGCTTGGGTTTGGTAAGAAGGTTCACACCTATCGCTACAAAAAATTGAGGCTGCCTGTTGATAAAAGCCAAGTATTGTCTAATAATGTAGTTGCGGCTAAAGACACCGCCAAAATTTTAGACTTTATCGATTGGAATTTAGGTGGCTCTTATTTGGCTAAACGCGATTTAATGGTTGTTGATCTTATTGCAAACAACAACTGGGAGCGCCCAATCTATTTTTCAATAACAGTTGGTAATTCTAAATCTTCATATTTCTGGTTAACAGATTATTTCAGATTAGAAGGATTGGCATACCGTTTTGTTCCGATAAAGAATCCGGTTTCAGGGAACTCTTACGAATACGGAATTGTTGATACAGATATCATGTATGACAATTTTATGAATAAGTACACGTGGGGTAACATGGAAGTTGATGGTGTTTATTTGGATGAAACCAACAGAAGGTTGTCTTACAACATGCGTAACATTAGTGGCCGCCTGGCAAAAGAATTGGTAAAGCAAGGCGAGAATGAAAAAGCAATTGCTGTTTGCGATCGTGCAATGGAGAAAATGCCCGTATCTAAATTCTACTACAATTACTTTTTGTTAGGCATAATAGAAGCATATTATGACGCTGGTGCTGATGAAAAAGCACGAGTGATTGTGGATGGTTTTAGCGCTGCAATGGAAGAAGAGATTCGCTACTACGCGCAATTTAGAGGTCAGAAGAAAAAAGCAATAGAAGGCGATATCGGAATGGCAGGTCAGTTAATGCAAACTATGGCGCAGTTAGTTCAGCGTTATGAGGTGCAGACTGGTAAAATTCAGAAAAACGATATACAAGATCGTTTCATGCAGATTTCTCAAGGTCTTTAGAAAACATTAAATATTTATAAAACGGGCTCCAATTTGGAGCCCGTTTTGTTTGATATCTGTTTTATCAAACTACTTTTGAAGTAATGTTTCCTGTCAAAACTCCAAGAATCTTGCGCTGGCCTTTTCCTGAAATGGTCTGGAAAGTAAAAACTAAAAAGAAAGAAGTTTTCTTAACTTTTGATGATGGCCCGATACCAGAAGTTACCCCATGGGTACTAGAGCAGCTAAAAGCTTACGATGCTACTGCCATGTTTTTTATGGTGGGGGATAACATAGATAAATACCCAAAAGTATATCAACACGTCTTAGACTCTGGAAACGGGGTTGGTCATCATACCCAGAATCATTTGGTGGGTTGGAACACAGGTTTAGAGGAGTACCTTGAAAATGTAGAGTTGTGCGCATGTAAAATGGAATCTTCTTTTTTTAGGCCACCGCATGGGAGAATTAAAAAGTCTCAAATAAAGGCGCTGAAAGAAAAATACAATCTTATTATGTGGGATGTGCTCAGTGGTGATTTTGATCAAGATACTTCAGCTGAAAAATGTATTTCCAATGTTTTAGATAAAATAAGTCCTGGATCAATTATTGTTTTTCATGACAGTATAAAGGCTTGGCCACGTTTGGAAAGTGCATTACCTGAAATACTTAGGCAACTTAAAGAGAAAGGATATTCTTTTGGTGATTTGAGAGATTACTATAAATAAGTAGCGTTGCTATGATCCAGGTATTCGTGCTGTAATTCCTTGATTTTAGGCATTGTTAATTTTTCTTTGATTATGCGGGGTAATGCCTCTTTAAGGAAACGAATTTCACGTTTGTTTGCTTTATTAACGCTAATAGGGATAACTTTATCCACTCCATCTGCAGTGGATTTATGCACTATCAAGGTATCTACACACATTCGAGATTCAACCTCAATATTCGAAATACGGCTTATTGGTAATTCAACTTGATAGCCCCAATGTTTAAAAAAGAGAAGTCTTTCTAATAATCCTGGTTTTGTTCGAACCAACAATAAATCCTCGTCTATACTTAATTTAAATGCCATGCTCTTCGCGTAGGTTTTCTAAGGTGTAAATATCGCAATTAAAAAATGGACTAACTATGACAAATGCATCTAAGATGCAGCTTTGAGTTTACTTGGCGCCACTTTCGTGATTTTGTCCTGAGCGTAAGTTCTGTCCACCAATAATTTGGTCGTTTTTTCGTCTTCAGATTTTGACGGCAACTCAAACATAGCATCAGTAAAAATGGATTCACAAATCGTTCTTAAGCCACGTGCACCTAAACCAAATTCCTCAGCTTTTTCGACAATAAAGTCTATAGCTGTTTTGTCCATTGTCAACTCAATACCGTCTAACTCAAAAAGTTTTTCATACTGTTTTACCAAAGCATTCTTTGGCTCAGTCAAAATCTGTTTTAGTGCCTCGGGCGTCAAAGGATTTAAGTAAGTCAAAACAGGCATACGTCCTATTAATTCTGGTATCAGCCCAAAACTACGAATGTCTTGAGGGGTAACATACTTGAGCATATTGTCTTTGTCTAAATCCTCAACATTTGTAGTTGAAGTAGAAAAGCCAACAGCCTGTGTGTTCATTCTTTTACCAATGTTTCTTTCAATACCATCGAAAGCACCGCCAGCCACGAACAAAATATTTTTAGTGTTTATTTCAATGAATTTCTGATCAGGATGTTTGCGGCCTCCTTTAGGTGGAACATTGACCACTGTACCTTCTAACAACTTAAGAAGTGCTTGTTGAACACCTTCTCCAGAAACATCTCTTGTAATAGATGGGTTATCACCTTTACGAGCAATTTTATCTAATTCATCAATAAAGATGATACCTCTTTCTGCTGCCGCAACATCATAGTCTGCCGCTTGCAAAAGACGAGTTAAAATACTTTCAACATCTTCTCCAACATAACCAGCTTCCGTTAAAACGGTTGCATCAACTATAGAAAAAGGAACGTTTAACATTCTCGCGATAGATCGGGCCAACAGGGTTTTCCCTGTTCCCGTTCTACCTACCATCATAATATTTGATTTCTCCAGTTCAACTTCGTCAACAATTGAACTGTTTTGAATTCTCTTGTAGTGATTGTAAACCGCTACACTTAATACTTTTTTGGCATCGTCTTGTCCAATGACGTATTGGTCTAAGAATGATTTAATCTCTGCAGGTTTTACTAGCTTGATACCTGTAGAAAAATCTTTGTCAGTTTCTGTGCCTAACTCTTCTGAAACAATGCTATACGCTTGTATAATACAGTGATCGCAGATGTGACCGCTAATGCCTGCAATAAGTACATTAGTGTCTTTCTTTTCTCGTCCGCAAAAGGTGCAAATTAAATGCTCTTCTTTACTCATGTAGTATTAACGTATAGACCTCAAGAAAGGTTATTATTTTTTACCGGTTAAGATTTCATCAATCATTCCGTATTCTTTAGCCTGTTCTGCTTTCATCCAATAATCTCTATCAGAATCTGCTTCTACTTTATCGAACGCTTGTCCCGAATGATTAGAAATAATCTCGTACAATTCTTTCTTCAAAGTTGTGATTTCATTCAAAGTAATTTCCATGTCACTAACCTGTCCTTGGGCTCCACCCATTGGCTGATGGATCATTACTCTAGAATGAGGCAATGCACTTCTTTTTCCTTTCGCACCTGCACACAACAAAACTGCGCCCATAGAGGCAGCCATACTTGTACAAATTGTTGCAACATCAGGAGCAACAACTTGCATAGTGTCGTAAATGCCTAAACCAGCATAAACAGATCCACCAGGAGAATTCAAATAAATTTGAATGTCCTTTTTAGCATCTGCAGATTCTAAGAATAAAAGCTGTGCTTGAATAATATTTGCTACTTGGTCATTGATTCCTGTTCCTAGAAAGATAATTCTATCCATCATAAGACGAGAAAAAACGTCCATTTGAGACATGTTCATTTGACGTTCCTCAATAATATAAGGAGTCATTGAAGCGTCTACATATTGATCAACATACATGCTGTTTATTCCAGCATGTTTGGTAGCGTATTGTTTAAATTCTTTTCCGAAATTCATATTACATTTTAGTTTTCTAATGAGCCTAAATTAGGCTTTTTGTTTAGAAACCAATTTGACAAAATCATCATATGCGATTTCCTTCTCATTTAACTTTAACGAAGTTTTGAAATATCCTTTCAACTTCTCATCGTAAAGTCTATCGTTTATGCGTTGCGCCTCTTCTTGGTTTTGTAAAACATCAGTTGCTGACTTAGTCACTTGCTCTTCGTCTGGAGCCATTCCGTACTGAACGTACTGATCTCTCAACAGTTGCTTGGTGTAATCTAAAAGCTCAGCATATTCTGCTTTTAAATTATTGTCCTGAATAACGCGATTTTCAATAAGTTGCCATTTTAGCCCTTTCGCCATGTCTGGAAATTGAACTTCAACCTCTTCAGTAGTCAATGGCTTTTCGCCTGATGTTTGCATCCATTTTTTCAAGAATGCTTCTGGTAGAGTAACATCGATGTTTTCCATCAGGTACTCTGAAACTTGATTCATCATGTGTTGATCTGCATCACGGACATACATGTTTTCTAAATCTGAAGCGACACGTGCTCTAAATTCTTCTTCACTTTTAATTGTGCCTTCACCGAAAACTTTGTCAAATAATTCTTGGTTTAACTCAGCAGGCTCAACACGAGAAATGTGTGTCAACGTAAAATTGAATATTCCAGTAGAATGGTCATTCAATTGGTGTTCGTTCGTTCCTAAAACTTCAGCAAGGTTAAACCCTTCAGCAAAGTCAGAAGCGCTTATAGTTAGGTCATCTCCAATCTTAGCCTTTAAGACTTTGTTTTTGATGGTCTTCTTTTCTAATGCAGTTCCAATAAAGTAAGCACCTTCTTTAGATATGCCATTGCTTACAATTTCTCCGTCTTTATCAATTTCAACAAAGCTTCCAGAGAACATATCATTGTCTTGAGCTTTATCTGGAGTAGACATTTTTCCGTAACGCTTCGCCATGTTTAAGATTTGCTCTTCCATCGCTTCTGCTGAAGCTTTTACAGAATACGAATCAAACTTTTTGCGTGCTGGAAAGGTCACTTCAATTTTAGGTGCTAAACCCAATTCGAAATCGAAAGAAAAAGTGCTGCTGTTATCCCAGTCGATATCTGTTTTTTCAACAGGTAAAGGGTTTCCTAAAAGCTCTAACTTTTCTTTTGTTATGTATTCAGAAACTGAACTTTGAAGTTGTTTGTTTACTTCGTCTATTAAAGCGCCTTTACCATACTGCTTTCTGATTAATCCAGCAGGAACTTTACCTTTTCTAAATCCGGGTAAGTTGGCGTTCTTTCTATAATCGGCAAGCGTCTTTTCCACATTGTCCTTGTAATCGCTTTCTTCAAATTGAACAGTTAATACAGCGTTTAACTCGTCCGTTGTTGACATTGTAACGTTCATGAATACTCTTTATTTTAATGTAACGACTTCTAAATCAAAATTGATTGACCCTCTTAAAAAGGGGTGGCAAAAATAATGAATAAAGCTTTCGAAATATTGCTTGATAAAAGGTTAAAAAAAGCCTTTAAAAGCCTGAAGAAAAGTGGTTCTATAAGGATGCCATAATGTGTGAAAAAAGAGTACTTCTTTCGACATAAAAAATAAACATGACTTATATCACTAAAAAACTTAACTATCATAAAATCAGCACTTAAGAATTTTACATTTGTGATACTTATCACTTTTCAGACTTTGAATGGCCTCTAACTTTGTGGTATTAATTACAAAGAAATAGGTCATGAAAAATTTGGTAATTCTCGGAGCAGGTTCAGCAGGAACCATGATGGCAAGTCATTTAGTGAAAAGGTTACCAAAGAAGGATTGGAACCTGACTATTGTAGATCAAAGTAAAGACCACTATTATCAGCCTGGATTCTTATTTCTCCCTTTTGATACATACACCGAAAAGGATGTTGTAAAAAGTATTAACGGCCTCATTCCGAAGGGTGTAAATTACATCAACAAAGTGGTTGATAAAATTGAGCCAACTAACAATCAGATTCTTTTTCAGGATGATCAGAAAGTAGATTACGATATTTTAATTGTGGCAACAGGTTCTAGAATCGCCCCCGAGGAAATCGAAGGAATGAAAGGAAGTGGATGGCACAAAGATGTGTATGACTTCTACACGTTTGAAGGTTCTAGAAACCTCCGTAATTTCTTACGCAAATGGGAAGGCGGTAAAATGGTCGTTCATATTACGGAGATGCCCATAAAATGTCCTGTTGCTCCTTTAGAGTTTAGCTTTTTAGCTGACAGTTTTTTCAAGAAAAAAGGAATCCGTAAGAACGTTGACATTACTTATGTAACTCCTTTGAGCGGTGCGTTTACGAAGCCTACATCTTCGAAAAAACTCGGGTATCTACTTGAAGAAAAAGATATCAATATTGTTCCTGACTTTAATATAATGGAAGTGAATAATGACGATAAGAAGATTGTTAGCTACGATGGTATTGAGGTGCCTTACGATGTTTTAGTAACTGTTCCGACCAATATGGGAGATGATGTTATTCTTCGTTCTAGTATGGGTGACGACTTGAATTTCGTGCCGACACACAAGCATACACTGCAAAGTAAAAATCACGAAAATGTGTTTGTGATTGGTGATGCTACTGATGTTCCCGCTAGTAAAGCAGGCAGTGTAGCTCACTTCGAAGCTGAAACCTTAACGGATAACATTTTGCTTTACATAGCTGGTAAAGATTTAAAAGAAGAGTTTGATGGCCACAGTAACTGTTTCATTGAAACAGGAAACAACAAGGCTATGTTGATAGATTTTAATTACGATCAAGAACCTGTAGATGGAACGTTCCCAATAGCTGGCGTGGGTCCTTTAAGACTGCTGAAAGAATCAGTTTTAAATCACTGGGGCAAATTGGCTTTCCGTTGGATTTATTGGAACATGCTTTTAAAAGGCATCCCAATTCCGATGGTCAGTAGAAACATGAAAATTGCAGGAAAAAATATTACGTCTAAATAATAGTAACACTTAAAACAAAGAATCATGGAAGCAACAATCGCTGGCATAAATGTCAAAGTAAACGAAGAAGGCTATTTAACTGAATTCTCTCAATGGAATGAAGATATAGCTAAGGAAATATCTGTTCAAGAAGAGATAGGTGAATTAACCGAGAAGCATTGGACTGTCCTTAAATACCTTCAAAATCAATTTGAAAATGAAATTCCGCTAACCATAAGAAAAGTTGGAAAAAGTGGTGTCACTGATATTAAAGAGTTTTATGCTCTTTTTCCAGGAGGACCGCTTAAAAAAGCAACGAAGATTGCTGGGATACCTAAGCCGGTTGGCTGTATTTAAACAAGACAAATAACACTTAAAATATTTCAATCATGACAACTTTAGAAGCAGTACAAAACGAAGTGAAAACCGTAAAAAAAGACGAGAAGATTAAAAAGATCTGTTTCATTCTTTCTAAGTCTTCTATGGATAGTGCATATGCCGCAATGGTCATGGCAAATGGTGCACGCATGGAAGGTATTGAAGCTGATATGTTTTTCACCTTCTTCGGTCTAGATGCGATTACGAAAAAGAAAATGACTGACCTGCATCAGCCAACAGTTGGGAATCCATCTTTTCCTTTTCCAGCAATGATTGGTGGATTGCCGGGCATGGAGGCTTTGGTGACTTCTCAGATGAAAAAAGAAATGGAGCGTTTAGATATGCCGCCCGTTGATGAATTCATGGAAATGATAAGCATGAGTGGTGGTAAAATATACGCATGTAAACTCGCTATGGACATGTTTAAATTGAAAAAGGAAGACATGGTAGATTATTTAGACGGGGTTTTAACGATTGGTGATTTTTATGCCAGAGCCGCTGGTGATGGCACACATATCATCTTTATTTAAAATTCAGAGTTAAGTGTGAGAAAGGGGTCAGACCTAGCCCCTTTCTTTTTTATTTACACCATGAAAAAGTTAGTTTTAATAGCGCTCTTATTTTCAACGGTCGTGAGTTTTGCTCAGCATTCCATATCTGTCTCCGTTTCCGGATTTCTAAATTCTGATGGAGATGTTTTGGTTTACCTCTACAAAGAAGGCCAGAAATTAAAATTAGACGAAGCGAAATTCAAGACTCTTTCGAGCAGCATTCAAAAGGGCAAAACAACCGTTGTGTTTCAAAACATCCCAAAAGGACAGTATGCCGTTTTAGTTTTGCACGATGAAGATTTAAACGGCAAACTCAAAATGTATTTCTTCGGTCCACCGAAAGAGGGGATAGGTACTTCAAACAATCCAAAAGGTCATCCTAAATTTGAAGAAGCGAGCTTCGAAGTGAAAGAAGATGTTACGTTAGCTATTGAAATGAACTATTTGTTCAGATAGTTCTCATCAAACCTTCTATTGTTTTGTAAAATCGTAAGTAGTATGCTCTAAAAAATCAGCTACAGATAAAGTGAAGCTTTTAACCTTCTCTCCTTCAATTACAAATGGAAACGTTTTAATGCCATAAAGAATGTCGCTATAGGTGCACAAGAACTTGTCTTCTTCCATGTATTCTAGTTTCGCTCTTAAGTTAGGGTGGTGCTGAAATCTCAACTCTAAAGCTTTTCCTTTTTTAGAACATTCAACTGTTCCATAGACTTCATGCGCATAGGTTCCTTCAAAATTTGAAATGTCTGTAGGCCATTCATTTTTCTCTTCCACTTTATCTTGCCATTCAGCTATTTCTTTTTCTTCATTCAGCTTATTTCGTTCGAAATATGTAAAATATTTATTGCTGTAATCTTGAAAAGGAAGGCTGAGATAGGCATCAGCTATTTCCCATTTCATGGCCTCAAAAAAGTAATTCTGATCTGTGTTTGTAAACACTAAGATGCCTAGGTTTTCATCTGGAACCATGGTTACCGAGGTTACAAATCCGTTTATTCCACCCGTGTGCGAAACCATTTCTCGCCCTTCGTAATCTTGCAGCGCCCAACCTAGACTGTACAGGTCGAAATGCGAAGTATTAAAGGGATGTGAACCTTGACCCACAATTGAGTAGGGCGTTCTCGTTTTCTGTATAACTTCTACAGGAATGACCTGCTCTCCGTTGTACTTTCCTTCATCTAGCTGCATTATTAGCCAATGACTCATGTCTTCAATAGTAGACGTAATCGCGCCAGCTGGTGCTAAATTGTCAATGTTTCCGTAAGGGATGACTTTGGCTTTGCCGTCTATTATGGTGTGTGCTTTGGCAAAGTTGCTCACATGCTCTAAATCTGAAACATAGCAATA
>Ga0102887_1000922_pt1 | contig 13463 bp, 14 predicted proteins | sample Colrivmet1550B02_FD_84504 | JGI IMG/M metagenome (GOLD analysis project Ga0102887, IMG submission 84504) | Estuarine microbial communities from the Columbia River estuary - metaG 1550B-02 | ecosystem: Environmental > Aquatic > Marine > Intertidal zone > Estuary | place: USA: Columbia River...
AAAAAATACTGTCGTTTCAAAAAATCAGGTATCAAGTATATCGATTATAAAGACCCAGATTTTTTAATAAAATTTGTAAACGAACAGGGTAAGTTATTGCCAAGACGTTTAACTGGAACCTCTTTAAAGTATCAAAGAAAAGTGTCTGTAGCTGTCAAAAGAGCAAGACATTTAGCATTGATGCCTTATGTAGCCGATTTAATGAAATAAAACTATTATAACTATGGAACTTATATTAAAACATGACGTAGAAGGATTGGGGTTTAAAGACGATGTTGTAACAGTTAAAAACGGTTATGGTAGAAATTTTTTAATTCCAGGTGGTAAAGCCATTATTGCTACGACATCTGCTAGAAAAGTATTAGCAGAAAACTTAAAGCAACGTGCTTTTAAAGAAAAGAAAATTGTTGATGAAGCCAATACATTTGCTGAAGCTTTAAAAGCTTTAGAAATCAAAATATCAGCGAAAGTTGGGAGTGGAGATAAATTATTTGGATCTGTTAATAATATCGATTTAGCAGCCGCTATTGAAAAAGCGGGTCACTCAATTGACAAAAAATTCATCAACGTAACGGGTGGCAACGTCAAACGTTTAGGTAAATATAACGCTGTAATTCGTCTTCACAGAGATGTAGCAGTTGACTTTCCTTTCGAAATTATTGCCGCCAAATAACAATCAACTGTTAATAAAACGTTAATAAGCTTAAAACTTTGTTAAAGCCTATACAAAAGTATAGGCTTTTTGTTGTAAATTTGTTAAATAAACTTTAATAAAATTAGAAAAATGAAACAATTATTCACACTTTTTATTTTCATTTTTACTTGTACACTGTCCTTTTCTCAAGTGACAACATCAAGTATTAAGGGAGTAATATCCGATGAAACCAACGTTGGTTTACCAGGAGCAAATGTAATTGCAGTACACACACCAACAGGGACGACTTATGGTTCAGCAACCAATATTGAAGGTCGTTTTAACCTTGTTAATCTTAGAGTTGGCGGGCCTTACACAATAACAGTTAGTTATGTAGGTTACAATGATCAATCTTTCTCTGATGTGTTTTTAACCCTTGGAAAAACAGAAAATCTATCATTAGCTTTAACTCCTGACTCGGCACAACTTGATGAAGTTGTACTTACTGTTAATAACGCTAATAGCGTTTTTGGTAGTGACCGAACGGGTGCTGAAACAAGTGTAGGTCGCAAAGAATTAACAACACTTCCTACTATTTCTAGATCGGCGTCAGATTTTACACGTTTAGAACCAACAGCAAGTAATGGTTCTTTTGGTGGACGTAATGACCAGTTTAATAACTTTTCTTTAGACGGTGCAATTTTCAACAATCCTTTTGGATTGGATGCAGCCACTCCAGGAGGACAAACAAACGCACAACCCGTATCTTTAGATGCAATTGATCAAATCCAAGTATCAACTGCTCCTTATGATGTAACACAATCTGGATTTACTGGAGCAGCCGTTAATGCGGTGACTAAAAGTGGAACAAATGAGTTTAAAGGAACTGTTTACGGTTTCTATAGAAATGAAGACATGACCGGTTCTAAGGTTAAAGGAGAAGATATTTTTGTTCCGAGTCTTACACAAAAGCAAACAGGATTTAGTGTTGGTGGGCCGATTATAAAAAATAAGTTATTTTTCTTTGCTAATTATGAGCAAGACGAAAGAACAGATTTAGGTCAAGCATGGCTACCGAACACCGGCTCTGGAGCAGTTAATGAATCTGTTGTTTTGGAATCGGATTTAATAGCAGTACAAAGTGCCTTAGCAAATTTAGGATACAATACAGGTACTTACCAAGGCTTTACGCATGATTCTAACTCAAGCAAAGGTATTTTTAAGTTGGATTGGAATGTGAATGATAACAACCAGTTAGCTGTAATCTACAACTGGTTAGATGCTTCTAAAGATAAACCTGCACATCCCTCAGCACTTGGCATAAGAGGACCGAGCGCAACGACGCTTCAGTTTCAAAACTCAGGATATCAAATTAACAATAAATTAAATTCTTTTCAAATAGAACTGAATTCCAGATTGTCTGATAATGTATCTAACAAACTTCAAGCTGGGTACACGCATTTTGACGATTTTAGAAATCCAATGTCATCTGCATCTCCTGCTATTACAATTCAAAATGGTGCTGGTCAAAATTATATTATTGCAGGGCATGAGCCTTTTTCAATCAACAACGTATTGGATCAGAAAGTATTCCAATTTTCTAATAATATGACTATTTCTAAAGCAAATCACACTTATACCGTAGGATTTTCTTATGAGAAATTTGAATTTGACAACTCATTCAACTTAGGAGCATATGGCTATTCAAATGATAATGGATATGTTGGTGCTTTTGGGGCTTTCGGGTCTATAGGAGATTTCTTAGCAGCTTCAACAAATGGATTGTTGTCAGAAGCATTAGCAAATGCTCAAGCTGTAAAAGACGCCGATTCATGGGCATTAGCTGAAACCAATGTTGGACAACTCGCTTTCTATCTTCAAGATGAATGGACGTGACGAATAACTTCAAATTAACTTATGGTTTACGTTTTGACAAGCCCTTGTTCTTTGATTCTGCTGAAAAAGCACAGGAAGTTATTGATGTATCATTTTATCAACCAGAAATACCTTACGTGAATCCAAATACAGGAGAAGTTCAATTATTGGATAGCACACAAATGCCCTCTAATGATTGGTTAATCTCACCGCGTGTAGGATTTAATTATGATGTTAAAGGCGATAGTACGATTCAATTAAGAGGAGGGTCAGGCTTATTTACAGGACGTTTTCCTTTTGTATGGTTAGGAAACCAAATTGGAAACCCTAATTCGTACTTCTACCAAATGGTAGATCCTGACTATAAGTTTCCACAAGTTTGGAGAACTAACTTAGGACTGGATCACAAATATGAAAATGGTTTGATCCTTACTGCCGATGTGTCTTATACAAAAGACATCAATGGTGCCCACGTACAAAACTGGGGACTTACAACGCCATCAGGGACTCTAGCTGGTGTTGATAACAGACCTTATTATACTGATGCTGATAAAATTAACAACGCTTACGTATTTACAAACTCTGATAAAGGCCGTATTTGGAACGCTTCTTTTAAAGCACAAAAAACGTTTGACAATGGTTTATATACCATGTTAGCTTACAGTTATTTAGATTCAAAAGATGTCAACTCTATCGAAGCTGAAATTACAGGAGATGCATTTGATTTTAACCCAATTGTTGGAGATGCTAATTCAGATGAATTGTCATACTCTAGATATGGCGATACACATCGTATTATTGGAGTTGCAAGTAAAAAATGGAACTACGGTACAGATAACAAATGGGGAACAACACTTTCTACTTTCTTTGAGTATTCTCGTGGTGGTCGTTTTAGTTATACATATGCAGGTAATATCAACGGAGATACATCGGGTCAAAACAATGACCTTTTATATGTGCCAACATCTGCAGAGATTCAGCAAATGCAGTTTGATCCTACAGGAGATCCTGGACAAGCAGTTGCTTTTGACAACTACATTGCACAAGACGATTACTTGAGTGGGCGTAGAGGGCAATATGCTGAGCGTTACGGTGCACAAGCACCATGGAGAGGTCGTTGGGATGTAAAGTTCTTACAAGATTATAAAATCAAAATCTCTGAAAAGAAGACCAATACTGTTCAATTTAGTATCGATGTGCTAAACGTTGGAAACTTAGTAAACTCTGATTGGGGCTTGGTTCAACAGCCAAATAATACTTCTCCAATAGGGGTGAGTGTGGATCCAACAACGTTAGTGCCAACTTATTCTTTCAATCCAAACCAAACCGAAACGTTTGGATACGATTCAAGCTTAGCCTCTAGATGGCAAATGCAATTTGGATTACGCTATATCTTCTAGCATTAATTCAATCTTATTTTATAAATTTGCGCCCTATTATCAGGGCGCATTTTTTTATACATTATTAAACATCCTTAACTAGAATTTGATGTTCAATAAAAATGATTATGTGGATGCACCATGTGACCGCTAAAAATCAATAAGTAGAAATACATGAAATATACAAGACTAACAAAAGAACAGTTAGAAGAGTTAAATCAAGAGTTTATCAACTTCCTAGCAACACAATCCATCACTGCAGATGAATGGAAAGAGATCAAGGAACATAAGCCCGAAGTGGCTGAAGAAGAATTGGATATTTTTAGTGATTTGGTTTGGGAAGGTGTCTTATCAAAAGTAGAGTATTTAGAAAATATAGCTCCACAACATATGTATTTATTCAAAGTCAATGGATCGCAGTTACGATTGATTGGACTTAAAATAAAAACGAATGGTATTGACTTGACTACCAAAGAAGGATTTGGGTGGTTAAGAGATAACTTAATGTCGGACGAAGTTGAATTATTTAATGCCGATAAAACACTTGAAGCCGATAAAAACGCAAAATTATTTGAACTCATCGTTCAAGGATCTTCCATCACAAAAGGTGAACTTTTTAAGTATTTAGACGATCTAATTGGATAGGTTCGTAAAAAGAAAGATATTTGTTAATTAAAGCACAACCATGGTATCCAAACCACGCATATCTAAAGGAACGCGAGATTTTTCTCCAAAGCAGTTAGCAAATCGCGACTACATTTTTAGTACCATAAAGTCAAATTTTAAAAAATTTGGATTCCAGCCCATTGAAACTCCAAGTTTTGAATTGTCTGAAACCTTATTAGGAAAATATGGTGAAGAAGGCGATCGCCTTATTTTTAAGATTTTAAACTCTGGAGATAAAGTCAAAAAAGCAGATTTGCAAGCACTTGAAGAAGGCAATTTAGCACGTTTTTCAAACTCGCTTACAGAAAAAGCATTGCGTTACGATCTGACCGTACCTTTTGCACGTTATGTTGCCCAATATCAAAATGACATTGTATTTCCATTTAAACGCTTTCAAATTCAACCTGTTTGGAGAGCAGACCGCCCTCAAAAAGGAAGGTTTCAAGAATTTTATCAATGTGATGCCGATGTAGTAGGTTCAAAATCTTTATGGCAAGAAGTTGAGTTTATTCAATTGTATGACGCTGTATTCTCGGATTTAAACCTAAATGGAGTTACTATAAAAATAAACAATAGAAAAATATTAGCAGGCATTGCAGAATTGATAGGTGCTCAAGACAAGCTTATCGATTTTACAGTTGCTCTGGACAAGCTTGATAAAATAGGAGCTGACAAAGTCAAAGAAGAAATGCTTAAAAAAGGCATTCCTTCAGATGGTATTTCTAAATTAGAACCTCTTTTTAATTTGATAGGGAATTTCTCAGAACAATTAGAAACTTTAAAATCTATTTTAAGCGCATCTAGTGAAGGCATAAAAGGTGTAGAAGAACTTGAATTCATCTACTCTTCTGTGGCTGCGTTAGGGCTTAGAACTGCCAAATTACAAATGGATGTTACCTTAGCTCGAGGACTAAATTACTATACCGGTGCTATTTTTGAAGTGTCTGCACCCGATACTGTACCAATGGGGTCTATTGGAGGTGGCGGTCGTTATGATGACCTGACTGGAATTTTTGGTTTGAAAGACGTGAGTGGAGTAGGAATTAGCTTTGGTTTAGACCGTATATATTTGGTTTTGGAAGAATTAAATTTATTTCCGTCAGATAAAACGCAATCCACCAAAGTGCTTTTTACCAATTTTGGAATTTTAGAGAGTTTATATTCTTTAAAAGCGATTTCATTTTTACGATCAAAATCGATTTCTACTGAATTGTATCCGGATGCTGCTAAATTGAAGAAACAAATGATTTACTGTAATAAGCGTGAAATCCCTTATACAGTTATTGTTGGTGAATCAGAAATGGAACAAAATAAATATCTTTTAAAAGATATGAGTACAGGAGAACAACAGTTGTTATCTCTAGAAGAACTCATGAAAATCGTATCTTAAAAGACATCAAAAAAAAGACTCTCAATTTCTTGAAAGTCCTTTAGTTATCTAGTAGCGAGAGCGGGGCACGATCCCGCGACCTCCGGGTTATGAATCCGACGCTCTAACCAGCTGAGCTACCTCGCCATATTTAGATGGCTGCAAATATAAAAACAATATATCGCCTCACAAATAAATACCCCTTTAAAAAAAATTAAAATTCTTTATAGAAGTCGACAATTAATGTATATATTGAATTTTTTAAAATTTTAAATTACCCAATGAACACTAAAGTTAAATTCGAGTTAGAATTCCCTATTCAAGCGTCTCCTCAATTATTGTATCAATACATATCAACACCTTCAGGATTATCAGAATGGTTTGCTGATAATGTGAATTCTAGAGGTGAATTATTCACATTTATATGGGATGATTCTGAAGAGCAAGCTAAATTGTTAACTAAAAAAAATGGAGAACGTGTCAAATTCAAATGGCTCGAAAGTGATAATGATCAGTCTTATTTTGAAATTAGAATTCAAGTCGATGGTATCACAAAAGATGTGTCGTTAATGATTACAGATTTTGCAGAAGATGATGAAGTAGAAGAAACTAAAATGCTGTGGGACAACCAAATATCAGATCTTAAGCAAATCTTAGGTTCTTCCTAGACATTTTTTATTTTTAAACTATATTTGTCCTGATTTTTTCAGGACTTTTTTATGATAAATAGTAACGGCGAATTATTCTCGGATCAACAAGCAAAACTATCGGTATTCAATCGAGGTTTGGCGTATGGAGATGCACTTTTTGAAACGATCAAAACCTTAAATGGAAAAATATTGTTTTGGGAAGATCATTACTTTAGGTTGATGGCCTCGATGCGAATTCTTAGAATGGAAATTCCGATGTCTTTTACTCCAGAATTTTTAGAATCCCAGATTCTTGATTTACTCACGTATCACAACTCAAATTCAAACTCTTTCAGAGTAAAATTTACAGTTTTCAGAAATCAAGGTGGCTATTACACACCAGGTTCTAACGATGTTTCTTATTTTATTACAGCCAAATCGTTAGATACAGATTTATATTTACTCAGGTCTTCAGATTACAGAGTTGAATTATTCAAAGATTTTTATGTCACTCCAGGACTATTATCAACCTTAAAGACGAACACAAAAGTTCTAAATGTTTTAGGAAGTGTCTATGCAAAAGAGAATCAATACGATAATTGTTTATTACTAAACACTAATAAAAGTATTGTAGAAGCCCTTAACGGAAATCTATTTTTGGTGAAAGGTAATGTCATAAAAACCCCTCCTTTAGAGGATGGGTGTTTGAAAGGTGTTATGCGTAAACAGGTTTCTGAAATCATTAATAAAATTCCTGATTTTGAATTTGTTGAAGCTTCTATTTCACCCTTTGAATTGCAAAAAGCAGACGAGTTATTTATAACTAATGTGATTCAAGGAATACAGCCAATTACAGTATTTAGAAAAAAGGCTTATACTACTATTGTGAGTCAAAGTATTTTAGCCAAGTTAAATATGACTGTAAGACTTTCTTAGTTATAAGATGGATTTTCAGGAGCGTTGGACCAAATGCTATAGTCGCCACCTAATTCTAGCATTTTCTCTTTCCAAAAACTGGTATTTACTTTTTCAATAATTGTTTTGTGGAGATTATTTTCAGAAAGAATCCATGTATTTGCTAATAATTCTGAGGTCAGCTGATTGGTTTCCCAGCCCGAATACCCAAGAAAAAACCGAATATCATTAGAGTTTAATTTATTCTGTTGAATCATTTCCGTGACCTTTTCAAAATTGCCACCCCAAAATAATCCTTTTGAAATTTCTATACTATTAGGAATAAGCGACGGAATTTTATGGATGTAATAAAGATTATCTTGCTCAACAGGACCTCCATTGTAAACTTTGAATGGCATTTCTATTTCAGGAATTAAATCTTGAAGTGTAAAATCTAGAGGTTTATTTAAAATAAACCCAATAGAGCCTTCCGTATTGTGGTCTGCTATGATAATAATAGATCTATTAAAAGATAAATCTCCAATAATCGAGGGTTCTGCAATTAATAAATGACCTTTTTTTAAATAGATATTTGACATTTTTGACTATAAATTAACAATTAAATATAGGAAATTTATTTTACACTTAAAAATCCTAATTAATCTCGTATAACTAGAGAGTAACTAAGAGTTGAGAACTTGCCTTAAATTTTATTCTATTTTTTGATGTAATCGTAATAGTTTCCCCTGTTTTTGGATTTCTTCCAAGCCTTTCAGCACTTGTATATACAGACCATGTTCCAAATCCACCTAACGTAACTTTGTCTCCATTTTGAAGGGACTTTGAGGATGACTCTATAAATGCTTCCATCGCTTTTTGGGCGGACGCTTTTGAAATTCCAGCTCGGATTGCCATTTGTTCTATAAGCTCATTTTTTTTCATTTTAAAGGTTTTGATTTATAACATTCGTGCGTTTTCATGAAATGTGTATCCGTTTAAAAAGGATACTGCATCCATTTTTCGTTTTCCAGGGAATTTAAAATTGATTAGTTGAATAAACCCTTCTTTAACAGCAATCTTGATTTCCTTTTTTGAAACAATGAGTTGCCCAACTTCAAATTTATGGGATTCATAACATTTTAGAACCTCATACAGCTTAATATTTAAAAGTTCCTCACCATTTGATAAAAGCCCCCAAGCTGCTGGATAGGGATGTAGTCCACGAACTTGATTGTAAATAACGTCTAGTGTTGAATTCCAATCAATTTTACAATTGTCCTTATTTAGCTTGTAAGCAGTTTTGGTTTCTTTGAGTGTTTGTGTCGTTGTTTTTAGGTTACCCTTTTCTATTTTTCGAATGGTTTCTATAACCAATTCACTTCCTAAATGCATTAATTTATCATGTAATTCTCCTGCATTTTCAGATGAATTTATATCGATTTTAGATTGTAAAATCACAGCCCCCGTATCTATTTTTTCATCAATAAAAAAGGTGGTGACACCTGTTTCTTTTTCTCCATTAATAATTGCCCAATTTATAGGAGCTGCACCCCGATAATCAGGAAGTAGAGACGCATGTAAATTGAAGGTTCCTAATGCTGGCATTTGCCAGACAACTTTAGGTAGCATTCTGAAAGCCACCACAATTTGCAAGTTGGCATTTAAGGCTTTTAAATCGCTTAAAAATGAATTATCTTTCAAATTTGAAGGCTGTAATACAGTTACTCCTCTTGATTTTGCAAACACTTTTACGGCGGATTCATGAAGTTTTTGTCCACGTCCTGCAGGGCGGTCGGGTGCAGTGATAACTCCTGCAATCGAATAATTTTGCTCTAACAGACCATCTAAAATGGTCACTGCAAATTCAGGTGTACCCATAAATACAATTCGAATATCTTCTTTTATCATGATGTTTTGAGTTTGTATGTGTTTCGCTCCGTTAATTCAATTAACTCTCTTTCTAATAAATTGGTTAACAGTAGAGCTAATTTGTCGCTATTAAAGGTACTTAGAACTTCTATTTTTCTAGAAGAAAGATCTTCAGTTTTTAGTAAATTTAAAATAATTTTTGTGTCACTTTTAGACAATGAACTGTTCTTTTTAGATTCTAAACAACCCGAACATATTCCGCATTGTTCAGAATCTAATTCTTCAAAATAAGATAATAGTTTTTTACTTTTACATATCCCATCATTTTTTACATAATCTAATACCGATTGCAATTGTGCCTTTTTTAAACCGTGTTGTTGTGTAACTATTTTTGATATTCTATGAATTGTTTTATCATCTTCTCTGGGTTCAATAAAAGTGATTTGAGCATCTGTTTTTGAAGATTCAAAGTGAACAATCTCAGCTTTGTTTAATGCGGTTAAATACTTTATTACTTCATTTTCTGAGAGGTTTGTTTTTTCAGCTATGGTATGAGTAAATATTTCTGTTGAATGGTCAAAAACTCCTTCATGACTTCTTAAAATAACTTTTAAAATAAGGGCTTGTTTTGGGTGTTTTTCGATATAGTTGAACAACGCGGAGTTTCCAATCACAATTTGAATGAAAGCTGTATTCTTAAACCGCTCTTCCATAGAAATGATACTAGTTCGGTCTAAAATTTTAAGGCTATTGTAGGTTCGAATTAATGGTAAATTGTAAGTGCTACAAAACAATTTAAAATTAAAATTATGGAGCGTGCTTTCTCCTTCTCCATAAGAGATCTGAAAATAATTACACAACCGTTTATATACGTTTTTTAAAAATGGAATTTCTGGTAAGTCATTAATATATTGATTTTTGGAACTCATTTCATCCGAAGTGTTTCGAAGAATGACCGCATAGGCTTTTTCATTATTTCGTCCAGCACGTCCTGCCTCCTGGTAATAGCTTTCTAAGCTTTCTGGTAAGTTATGATGAATTACCGTTTGCACGTTGGCTTTGTCTATCCCCATTCCAAAGGCATTGGTAGCAACCATTACTTGATTTTCATTAGCTGACCAAAGATCAAATTGAGTGTTTTTTTCTTTTGCACTTAATCCTCCATGATAGTACCCACTTGTAATTCCAATGTTGTTTAAATACCCTGAAATCTCTAATGTCGCTTTTCTGTTTCGTACATAAATAATTGAAGAACCAACATATTTTTTTAATATTTGAACCGTTTTGAAGTATTTGTCTTCACAATCTAACGTCAAATATGCCAAATTGGACCGTTGAAATGAGCTTTTAAATATCTCTGGTGTAATGCAATCTAATTGTGTACTTATATCTTTTACAACCATAGCAGTCGCAGAGGCTGTTAAACCAATCACGTTCACGTTAGGGTGCAAAGTTCGTAAGATTTTGATGTCTCGGTAAGCTGGTCTAAAATCATGCCCCCATTGACTGATACAGTGCGCTTCGTCTACCGCAATTAGGTTGACATTCATTTGTTTGATACGTTCTTGTACCAAATCTTGTTGAAGGCGTTCGGGTGACAGGTAAAGGAATTTGTAGCTTCCATAAATACAGTTATCTAACATCCGGTCTATATCAACATAACTAAGACCGCTGGTTAGTGCCATCGCTTTGATGCCTTTTTCTTTCAAAGTATTTACTTGATCTTGCATCAATGCAATAAGTGGAGAGACTACAATACAAATACCATCTTTTATGAGGCCGGGTATTTGAAAACAAATCGATTTCCCACCACCTGTTGGCAAAAGTGCGATACAATCTTCATTTGCTAAAACTGCTTCAATAATTGCTTCTTGTTGTGGTTTAAATTCAGAGAATTTCCAGTACTGTTCCAATATTTCAATTGGATGCTTCATTCACTATTGTTTAAATGATTTAAAATAAAATCAATGCGTTCTTCAACTGTTCCAAATGGAGTGTCTATTATTGAGTACCCGTAGTATGTGTAGGTTTTAACTAAAAAATCATGGATGATAAGCGCTTGTTCAAACGTTTCATAACGTTCGTTGTCTTGTTCATATATCGCTTGCCAAGGTTTTAAAATAAATACTTTATCATAGTTGTGTTTACTACAAATCGTTTTAAAAGATTCAGGATAGCTGCTTTTTAAATAATCTAAATAGGCAACGACATCTGGAAGTCCACGGTCAAAAAACACAACACCTTCATTAAGAAAATCTGCTTTTAAAAATTGTTTTTGACGCCCTAGTAAAAGATGTTCGCTAAACAATAAAGGGTCTTCCAAAAATAATTGGTCAATACCTTTTTCTTGTGCTTCAAGGGTAATTTGCCTAGAAATTTCTTCCATACAATTATATCCTTTTGCTTTTAGGGCGTTGATTAAAGTGGTTTTCCCAGTTCCAGGCCCTCCAATTAGTGCAATTTTTTGAGTATCCAATTCGTTTTTATTTATTTCTGTAAAATTGGTGATTTAAAAGGGAAATAAAAAATCAGATATAATGTATATTTGTAATCTCAGAGTTAAATAATGGATACACTTTCAAACCCAGAAGATTTTTATAAAAATTTAAAAGAGAAACTATATGATACTTCTGTATGGCCTACAGAATATTTGTATAAATTTATCATTAAGTCAGATCCTTTGAAAATAAATATAATTGAATGTATTTTCGATAACATGGGGGCAGTTATTAAAACTATTCCATCAAAAAACGGTAATTATACCAGTATTTCTATCAATGTGATTATGAAGAGTCCTGATACTGTTATCAAAAAATATAAAGAAGTTGGAAGTCAAGTTGAAGATGTTATTTCACTCTAATCAACACTTTTAAGCATATTTTAAAATACTATTAGACTCACATTATTTTTTTGTAATTTGCAAACACATAAATTTTAAAACAAAAGATCGCATACATGACAGCGTTAACAGATCAATTAGAATATAATACCGAAAGAGAACATTTAATCATCCCTGAATATGGAAGACATTTACAAAAAATGATCAACCATGCGGTAGCTCAAGAATCAAAAGAAGAACGAAATCGTTTAGCGAAAGCTATTATTTCTGTGATGGGGAATATGCAACCGCATTTACGAGATGTTTCTGATTTTCAACACAAACTTTGGGATCAATTATTTATCATGTCTGACTTAAAATTAGATGCTGATTCTCCTTTTGAAAAACCAACAGAAGAAATGTTAAGTCTTCGCCCTGAGCCATTAAAGTATCCACAGAACTTTCCCAAGTATCGTTTTTATGGAAACAATATCAAAACAATGATTGATGTAGCCAATACTTGGGAAGCTGGAGAAATGAAAGATGCGTTGCAGTACACCATTGCAAATCACATGAAGAAATCATTTTTGAACTGGAATAAAGATACTGTAGAAGATGTTGTTATATATGGTCATCTCTTTGAACTATCTGATGGGAAAATTGATTTACGAAACAGTAAAGAAGAATTGAGTGAAGTCTCAAGCTTATTAAAAGTACAACGTAAATTTTCGAGCCAGAAGAAATCTACAAAAAAGAATAATCAACAAAGAAATCGTAAACGTTACTAAGTTCTAAATTGATCAAAACTACAGTACTCTTTACTAATTAAAATTACTCTACATTGAAAACTTTTAAAATTGAAGGAGGTCACCAATTAAAAGGGGCTATTCAACCACAAGGTGCCAAAAATGAAGCACTACAGATTTTGTGTGCCGTTATATTGTCTCCAGAAAAAATCACGATACATAATATTCCAGATATTATAGATGTCAATAAGCTTATTGTTTTATTAGGTAAGTTAGGAGTTAAAGTTGAAAAATTAGCTAAAGGTAGTTATAGTTTTCAAGCCGATCAGATCAATTTAGAGTATTTAGAAACAGAAGCTTTTAAGGAAGATGGTCGGGGGCTTCGAGGGTCAATTATGATTGTTGGGCCACTACTGGCACGATTTGGAAAGGGCTACATTCCAAAACCAGGAGGTGACAAAATTGGACGCAGACGTTTAGATACGCATTTTGAAGGGTTTATTAAATTAGGTGCAAACTTTAGGTACAACCGTGAAGACCATTTTTATGGAGTAGAGGCCAACGAGTTAAAGGGAACCTATATG
>Ga0102887_1000929_pt1 | contig 13402 bp, 9 predicted proteins | sample Colrivmet1550B02_FD_84504 | JGI IMG/M metagenome (GOLD analysis project Ga0102887, IMG submission 84504) | Estuarine microbial communities from the Columbia River estuary - metaG 1550B-02 | ecosystem: Environmental > Aquatic > Marine > Intertidal zone > Estuary | place: USA: Columbia River...
CATAGGCAATAAGCCTGTCGCTGGAGAATTCAAGCGACTAGATTCTATAGCGGGTCAGTTCAATGGCGTGCTTACTAGCTTTACGCTGAACTTCAATTCAGTATCAGTATCAGCAGGCGATGCATCTCAGCTTATCGTCTCTCTAGATGGTGTCGTACAAGAACCTCTCGGTGCTTACACTTTAGGTGCAGGCGGATCTACTATCGTATTTGGCACAGCACCAGTTGCTGGCAGTACGTGTCACATCGTTCAACTAGGCGGTGTAGGTGGAACGATCACAGGAACACTCACAGACAACATAGTAACTACAACGAAGATTGCCGCAGGCGCAGTTACGTCTGATCGAATCACAATCGATGGTGATATCTCATTTCCTACTAATGATAAACTGATATTTAGTAATAGCTTAAAGGTTTTTCATGACGGATCAGATGGGTTTGTTACTAATGACACAGGACAATTAATACTTAGAGTTGCTAGTGTAGAAAGTGCCTTAGTCGCAGTTCCTAATGGTGCAGTAACGCTTTACCACAACAATCAACCAAAAATTGCCACAACGACTTCTGGTATTAACGTAACAGGAACAGCAAGTGCAACTAATACATCAGCAGGAGTCACTACTGCTCTTAACTTATATAATAACACATCAGGTGCTAATAATAGAGTTGCTATAGATTTCTATACAGCTTTTACCAAGTATGGCACTATTGAGGGTGGTTATGGTGCAACTTCTCCTGAGATGAATTTTAAAGTAGGTAATACACCTGCACAGATTTTAAAGCTGACCTCCGCAGGCATAAACGTAACAGGCGCAGTTACGTCTGATCAGTCGATTGTAACAGGAACTTTAGGCACTTGGTCTATCGATACTCAAGGCGTTATCCAGACGTTTACCAGACCTTCTGCTAATTATATCAAAGCGTCTCATGCATCAGGTTCTTTACGGTTACAAACAGGAGGTTCTTATAATAGATTAGCAGTAGCCAACAACGGTGATATCAGTTTCTATAACGCCGCAGGCGCAGATGTTGAGTTATTCTGGGATGCAAGCGCAGAGTCACTGAGCATCGGCACTACTGGCAGTTCAACTGATAGAAGATTTCAAATTTCTAGTACTGGTCCTCAAACAGCTACAACTCAATATGGTATTGTTGCTAATCCTACAATGTCAAATGATGTTACTGGTAGCATCTATAACATATATTCTCAGGCTAACGTAGCCTCTGGAGCTACTCTCACTAATTTATACAGTGTTTATGTAGGAGCGGCAGGCTTAAATAGTTCTACAGTCGCTAACGTGTATGGAATATATCAAGCAGGAACAAGCGATAAAAACTACTTTGCAGGTAAGATAGGGATTGGCGGCACTAACGCAATCTCAACAAATCCACAATGGGATTTAGTAGTCGGTAGCAATAACAGCGTTGGCACTAATGGTCAGATATTCGTTGATGCAACTGTCAATGGAACAGGAGATGGGATAACCATTGACGGTGATGGTAGAAGTACCGGTGATGGTTCGCTATTTCTTATTATAGACAAAGACAATACTGTTGCTGTGGATGTTGGCACTGATGGCATAACGGATATAAAGCAGATAAAGCAGGTCAATCTAACTCCTATTAACACAAGCAACTCAGACACAGCCGTAGACATATTCATATACGATACAAGCAGAGACTCCGACGGCGGTGCATGGCGTAAACGCACTCAACATACAAGTTGGTACAATGAAACACTTAACACAAGCATTCGTGGAGCAAGAAAAGAATTTCCAAGTGTTGCTGTGATTGTGGCAAAAGTAGATAGCATTTTAATATATGATGGCGATGATCCTGATATGCCGATGTGGATGTCTTTTAATGGGACAACCAATTATGGGTCATATTTAGGCAGAACTAGTGGAGCGAATGTAACATCTGTACACATGCTTAACGGAAATCTTTGTGTGGGAAGAGGCAATTCGGGTTACGGCGAAGCATTATTAAGAGCGAACTTCATTAGCGAACATTCTGTTAACTATGCTGTTTCTGGTTGGAGACAAATACAACCGATAGCTGGTAGAAACTTAGGCGCAACAAGTAACGTAAGGTTAAACTATCCAGGTATTAACTCAATAATAAATATCGCAATCAACGATGTAGCCATGACAGTGCTACCCAACGCATCAATTGATAGTGCTACAGGATTGCCTGAGCCTACTATTGCAGTTGCGACTGATAATGGTATCAGTGTTATTAAAGATAATGGGAATGTTTTTGATATTACTAATCTCGGATCGGGCTATAACTACTGGGATACTGTTAAATTTACAAAAGATTATAAATTAATAATTCAAGCCAACAACCAAAATATCAGTAACCAGCTTACACACATAGTTGATATACCTACATCTGATGTGAATGCAAACAACGTCAATGCAATATACGGTGCTCTGAACGGTAGATATTACCACGGAGATAGCTGTGCTCCAAGGCTATCAGCATCTTCATTTAAACCAAAAGTTGCGGCACTAGAGAAAGACATAATATGTATTGGTCACAGGCAGTCATTAAATAGTGGAATCAACTTAATTTCTGAAGAGCCTAGCACTCAATCGGGACAAACATCAAATTCTATGATGGCTTATATCGATAGTTCAAAAAACACAGGCTGGTTTTTGGGTGATGCCAAGATAGTGGCTCTTGCAAGCACAGATGATACTAATATATCATCTTCAGGCAATGTAAATATTTTAGCTGGTAAAAATTGGACGAACAATGGAAGTTTTCCATATGAAACACTCACTACTTCTGGATTAGATATATCATCAGCTATAAACACAACAGCATATGGTGCCGCCAACTTAACTTGGGTATCCACACCAGGAAAGACGTACACTGCATACTTCAATATGACATTAAATAGTGGAACTATGCCAAGATGCTTTATGCAAACGTCATCAAGTTTTGGTAATGGGCTAGAATTTACTCCAGAAAACGGAGCCAACTCGTTTACGTTTAAAGCAACACGCAGTGGAAGTATTTACTTTAGTTTTTCTACAAACAACAATGATGTAACTAACTACTCTGTGTCAGGCTTAGAATTGTATGAAGGTGGTGATGCAAATCATTATCAAAATCCATTAGTACTAAATGATCATGTTGGATTATCAGTTATTGGCTCGATTACCAAAACCCCAGTGGCTACTGGTGCTGAACTAGTAGGGTATAGTAATTTTAGTTCAAGTAATTATCTGTATCAGCCTTATAACACTGCCCTAAATTTTGGCACTGGAGATTGCTCTTACACTTGGTGGAGTACAGCCTTTTCTTCTGGTTCTGATAGACTTTGGTTTGCTCACGGTAAATACAACACAGCTAATAGTGGTTTAAACATTCTTCAGTATAACTCAGGTGGTTCTGGTGATGAAGCACAGTTCTATCTCGGCAACGCTGGAGCAGGTTATGTCACTGTAACTGGAGTTGAGGATGTTGGATGGGATTGTTGGACAGTAACTCGAAAAACTGGAACCATGTATGTTTATCGTAACGGTAAACTGCAAGGGTCTGTAGCAAATAGCAATAATGTTAACACATCAGGTCTCAGTCACAAAGGACTATATGTCGGTGTAGGTGTGAGTGGTAGCAGTGTATTTAACTCTGGCGCTAGAGATTTGGCTCTATTTCGTATTTCTAGAACAGCTACAACAGCAGAACAAGCAGAAAAAATATATAACGATGAAAAGCATCTGTTTAAAGAGAACGCAAAGGCTACTCTCTACGGAGGACTTACTGCCGATATAGTCACATCACTTGCATACGATGATGATACAAAATTACTTCACGTAGGCTCAGCCGCAGGTCGTTCAGTATTCCAAGGACTAAAGAGAGTCTCTAATACAACAGACGCAGTGACCGTAGCAACCAGTGCAAGCAACGATCTCATAGTAGAGGATTAAAATGACAGTTAAATTTACAAAACCAGAAGTAAATGTTCGTGAGAAGTTGAATGAACTTGATTACCTTCACGTGCCATATGAAAAGATGCCAGCAGGTAGTGTTATTCAGTATGCAAGTATAAGCACAGGTACTTCATTCGCCACCACATCAACTTCTTATATAGACTCTGGGGTAGATATTTTCTTTAGTCCTAAGTTTACAAATTCTAAGATACAAGTTACAATACAATCTAGAAGGTTCAATTTAGTTTCTGCCTCTACGATGAATATTATCTGCAAGCGCAATGATGATGTTAGTATTGGCACTCAACAACAAAACGTTCAGGATGGACACTATCATAATAATACTTCCAGTTCATCCAATCAGATAGCGTACCCACTTCATTATATGTGGGAAGACAGTCCTGCAACTACAGACGAAATTAAATATTCAATATATTTCAGAGTAAGTAACGGAACTGGATACTTAGCAGATTCTGGTGGGGTACAGTTATACGTTCAGGAGATAAAACAATGATTGATATTACACGTGCGATAATGTCTCTTACGCCTAATGCTCAATGGGCAGTTCGTGGAGATGAAGTAGTTTGGCTTGATGAAGAACAAGCTCAACCAACAGAAGAAGAGATCGTTCAGAAGATTGCAGAGTTAGAGTACACAGAAGAAGTAGAAGTTTATAAGAAAGTAAGAGCCAAAGCATATCCTGTTATGTCTGAACAATTAGACAAGATTTTTCATGAAGGTATTGATGAGTGGAAAGCAGAGATTCAAGCAATCAAAGATGCTCATCCTAAGGCTGTTATAGATAATGATACACTAACTAGTAGAAAGAGTCAAGCATTATTTGATCATCAGTTGAAAAAATATACTAAAGCTATAGAGAGACTGGCACAATATATCGTTGCAGATGGTCGTGAAGAAGTAATCGAAAGTCAAGCTACAGGCGAAAAGATTTTGAACGAAGAAACTGGAGTAGTGGATGATGTTATGGACGATATCGTTACTGCCTTAGCAATTGATCCTGTAGAACCCACGATTACACGAGTAGTAATTTCGGATGATTTAGATGCAGATCCTACAGAAGAAACGATTGAGAATCCTCTGATAACACAAGACAACGCCGAACGTGCAGATGCACAAGAGATTGTGGATGCAACACCACAACCAGTAATAGATGAATATAACTCTTAGGGAAAACAGTAATGGCAACAACTAGAATTCAATCAGGTGGTGTTACAGCCCAGTCTATAACACACGATAAGCTTCACACTGACATGAACCTCAGTACGAAGACTGTTGTATTGCCTTCGTTAAGCCAAACATTAGTCAATAGTAGTCATCTACAATTAGGTGGAAACTTAGACGTTGTTGGGCAGATAGGTGCTTACGATAATTCAGGCACGGCTTGGGGTAAAATGATACTTCGTGCAACAGATTTTGAATTAAAAAATGCTGGTGGTACTATTAAGCTGACGCTTGATACCTCAGGCAATGTGTACATCAAAGGTGTTGATAATATAACCACGACTGCTGGTAACACTAATCTTCAAGTACTCACCACTAATAGTCAAGGTGCAGACTTAGGCGGAAGCATTGGTATGGGTGGCGTATATCATGCTACTAATCAAATAACCTTTGCTGAGATTCACGGAAAGAAACAGAATAGTACGACTGCGGATCTAAAAGGCTACATGTCATTTGTCACTAGAGATGCTGGTGGTTCTACCGAAAAAATGAGGATTACACCTGGAGGCGCTTTAGGTTTAGGAGTTATTCCTGGAGTATGGTCTAGCAACTATCCTGCATTACAAATTGGTCAAGGCGCTACATTTACTGGGCATAGAAGCAACACTCAAACCCAACTAGCACAAAACTGGTGGGTAGGGACAGGAAATCAATATGTGGTAAATGGTGCTGCCTCTCGTTTATTAATGGGCGCAGATTCAACAATCGAATTCTCACAAGCACCTAGCGGAACTGCCGGTGCAACTATGAGTACAATAAACACTAGACTTATTATTAAACCAAGTGGTGACGTTGGTATCGGTACAGATGCTCCACTATCTAAGCTTCACGTAAGAGATGGCTCTGCCCAAGCTGGTATATCCCATACCTATATTTATGATGGTTCTGCTATAAGTGTAGAAGGAACTGAACCTGGAATTCAATTAATGGCAGAAGATTCTGGTACTCATGGAGGCAGTATTTTATGGAGATACGGTAATAATGCGTTTGCCGCAATTGCAAACCCTACAACTGACGCAATAGATTTTACATATGGTGTAAGTACAGCGAACGATTTTCAGGTACATTCTGGCACTAATATGTCAAGCTATAAAAAGATCATGTCTATAGGGGCAGATGGTAATGTTGGTATCGGAACAGATGATCCAGATACAACTTTAGAACTGGGCCCAGTAAGTGCGTTAGTAGGCCCCACATTGAGATTAAGTGGAGGAACAGGCGGCCAATTAGGTATCGCCGAATATCCTTTCGGAACTGTAGAGTTTTTTAGTAATGACCCTAGCGGGGATGGTGCAGAGGTTAAAGCGTCTATCTCTGGCTTGGCGCATACTGGTTCTACTGACCCTGGCGGTGAAATTGCTTTTTCTACGACAAATTCAGGTACTAGTTCCACTTTAACTGAGCGTTTTCGTCTTACACATGATGGTAACGTTGGTATCGCTACAGATGATCCTAAAAGAGCCCTACAGATAGGGGCAACAGGATCTTTCCCAATTTCGTTCAACGGCAACTATCCTGATATCCACATGAACACTTACTATGAAAGTGGCTGGAGAATACACACAGCGGGGTTTGGCGCCAAAACTACTTTCAATGGAGCAACTGGTGCTTTTGGATTCTCTAACGTAGCTTCTACACAGGTCGCAAACGCTAACTTTACTCCTTTAGAAAGACTTACTATTCTAGCTAATGGCAACGTTGGTATCGGCGCAACCACTCCAGAACAAAACCTTCACATTAGGCGAGCAAGTGGAAGCGATACTGGCGGTGCAGGACACATATTATTTGATGTTGCAGATGACGCTGGACCAGCTTATGCATTAAGAATGGGTGACACTGCTGACGACGGTGATTTCCATATTGATAGAAGATATGCTGGTGCATGGTATTCATCACTGGCAATAGATAGAGCAACAGGTAGAATACATCTCAGTAGTAGACTGACAGGTGGAGAATTAGGTAATTCAAATATTGTACGTAAAGACCTACATTTTTACGTAGACTTTAATGATAAAGCCTGTGTGAGCGGTACGAGTGCAACAGAAGCCCCAACTGATTTGAGTTCTCAGGGTTATAATTTAACTTTACACGGTGGTGCAAACTTTGAGTATAAAGATGGAATTGGGACTTATTATTTTGATGGATCAGACGATCATATTAATATAAACGACTTCGTTGTTGCTGATGCAAGTAATACTTATGAAGTTTGGCACTGGAGTAATTCTCAAAGTGGCTGGGAAACTTTTTGGGATTCTGGAACTGAAAGACCTTTGATGGGTATAATTGGAGATCAACTAAGAGCATATCCCAGTGGTACTAACTTTGCGACTATAGATACAGGTAAATGGTATCATATAGTATTTGCTTTTAATAATAATAATGATTTAGATGTTTATGTAAACGGCAAGAGAGTGACTGAAGCGCATAACTGGAACCACACTCAAAGAACTGGTACATTCACATTTTGGTTAGGTGGTGATACAACTCACGAAACCACAAACGGTTATATTGGTGTAGCTAGAGCATATACAAGACAACTTACTCCTGCAGAAGTTCTACAAAACTATAACGCAGAAGTTTCAAGATTTGCTGTAGCAACTCCTTCGCTAGGTATGGTTCACTCAGATGGTAATGTTGGTATCGGAACAAATAATCCAATAATGCCTTGGAGTAATCATAAAGGCTTACATATTAAAACTGCTGAGGGCGCTTCAGATGTTAGGTTAGAGAAAACAGTATCAGGTAGTACTACAGCCGACTGGGTTATTAGAGCCGACGATGCGGGAGATTTCATATTTAGAAATAACATGACTACTAAACAACCTATAGTTATAGACGGAGCATCAGGCAACGTTGGTGTCAACAACACAGATCCTTCATCTTCGCTAACTGTTAATGGTACATTGGCTCTTCATGATGCTAATGGTACATATGGTCTATCTATCACTGAAAGTGGCGTAGGCAAAATGGGCTCTGGTGAAATAAATCTGGTACAGGGTTGGTCTGGTACTTTAACTGCCGGAGATACTCTAGTATTTACATATAACAAAGTATCTTGGGCTGCTTACGGTTTTGAAATAGAAGGAACTAATGCTGGACGTTGGGGTAAAATAGAAGGCGGTGGCTATTCAAACGGCGGTCCTGGACTACAGTCACACACAAATGTCGGTACCCTTTTCTCTAGTTTTGCTATAACTTCTACGTCTGGTAATAGCCAAGGCTTGGTAATGACTATGACATTATCAGGCGGGGTTCATACAGTGTTTCGTATAAGATACTTCCAGGGCGGCGGAGATGGCGTACCGATACCAAGTAGAGCAACTTTAGTCTTAAATAGTTAAGGAGAAAATGATGAGAGTAGAAAACTTTCTTGAGGGTCTAAGCGAAGATAAAATTGAATTGGTTGGCACTCATGGTCAAATCGTAGTCATGAGTGATGAAAATATAGCATTGGAATACTTTGATACTGTCGAAGAAGCTAATCAATACGTTACAGATCAGACATTATAAATAGTTATAGCAATCTAACTATGGGAAATAGATATGGCACAGCCAACAACAAGACCGCAATTTAAAGAGTGGTGCCTACGAAAGTTAGGCAAACCAGTCATAGAGATTAATGTAGATTCTGATCAAGCAGAGGATCGCATTGATGAGGCTCTATCGTATTACTGGGACTATCACTTTGATGGTACCGAAAAGACATATCTAAAACATATTATCACTGAAGCAGATAAGACAAATCAATATATAACAGTGCCAGAAAATATCATAGGCGTTGTCAATTTGTTTCCTGTTGGGTCAAGTATTACTGCTGGTAGTGGAATGTTTAACGTTCAATACCAATTTGTCTTGAACAACATACACGAGATGGTTAGTTATAACTTAACAAATTATTTCATGTCAATGCAAAATTTACAGTTCATGGAAGAGCTATTGGTCGGTCAACAGCCTATTCGATATAACAGACACGTCAATAGACTTTTCATTGATATGGACTGGGACAGAATGGTAGTAGGCGAGTATTTGGTAGCTGAGTGCTATAAAATAGTTGATCCTACTGTTTACGCAGATGTCTATAAAGATCGTTGGTTACAGAGCTATGCGGCGGCAAAGATAAAGTACCAATGGGGTAGCAATTTAACTAAATTTAACGGCATGACTTTGCCAGGCAATATTCAATTTAGCGGAGAGCAAATTTTAAATGATGCTAGGGATGAGATACGTCAACTAGAAGATGAAATGATGTCTTCTTACTCTCTTCCTGTTGTCGATATGATAGGATAGTAATAAAGTGGCTAAAAACTTCTATTTCGAAAACTATGAAAATTCGATGGAACAACACCTCATCGAAGACTTGGTAGTGGAGTCAATAAAGATATACGGAATTGATACTTGGTTCATGCCTAGAACAATTAACGCTAAAGACGATATCTTGAACGAGGATGACTTGTCTTCCTTCGATGATGCTTATCAAGTTGAGATGTATGTCAAGAATGTGGACTCATTTGAGGGAGAAGGAGACTTTCTCTCTAAGTTTGGTCTACAAATACGTGACTCTATCACATTAACAATAGCTCAAAGAACGTACAACCAAGAAGTTGGTTTGAACAGTACTATAAATCGGCCACGTGAAGGCGATCTGATATACTTGCCGCTCAACAACAAATTCTTTGTAGTACAGCATGTAGAACATGAGGCAATTTTCTATCAAATGGGATCATTACAGACATACGATCTTAGGTGTGATCTATTTGAATACAGCGGTGAGAGATTTGAAACAGGTCAGGAAGAATTAGACAACCACTTCAATGACGAAAATATATTCACAGACATGACCGGCACTACATTTAATGTAGAAGTTAGAAGTGCTGTTTTCTTTATGAAAGACGCAGACGATAAAGGTGATTTGGTATCTACTCCTAAACTAGAAGCACGTGTAGGAGAAGTTATAACATTCGACCAAAGCCACACATCAAACGAAACTCATCCTATAAGCATATACACTGGAACTACTCCAGCAAACGGTGCTCCAGTGCCAGCGTCAGAAATATCTGTAACTGGTATACCAGGAAACGAAGGAGCAAAGACTGTTTGGACTCCTACGGCTGTGGGTACTTGGTATTATATCAAGACCACTACTGTCGGTATGGGAGATACAATAACAATATCTGCATCTAAAGACCAAGTGTCTTTAGTGGATACCTTCGCAGACAACACAGTGTTAGAGACGTTTGGGGATAATATAATAGACTTTAGTCAAAACAATCCATTCGGTGAGGATAACTTCTAATGTTCGGACAAAGATTTTATAACCAAACAACTCGTAGATATGTTGCGGTGTTTGGCACACTGTTTAACGATATTCAGATTGGTAGAAGTAACAATGCTGGAGTAGAGCAACAGCGAGTGACTGTGCCCATTAATTATGCTCCTATGCAAAAGCTATTGGCTAGATTAGAGCAAGACCCAAATTTAGATCAACCAGCAATCACTTTGCCTAGAATGTCTTTTGAGATGACTGGAATGCAATACAATCCCACACGTAAGCTTCCATCTTCTACTAGGCAAACCAAATCTATTAGTGCTAATGATAGTGCGCTTACGACCTTATTTACTCCTGCTCCTTACGACTTAGAGTTTCAGTTAAATATTATGACTAAGTACACAGAAGATGGAACAAAAATTTTAGAGCAAATTTTACCATACTTTAAACCTGACGTAACAGTCAGCGTTAAGATGATAGACACTATGGACTTCTATGTTGATATTCCAGTTGTCTTAAACAGTGTGAGCGCAGAAGACACATACGAAGGTGACTTCCAGACCAGAAGAGTTATGATCTGGACACTCAATTTTACGATGAAAGGATTTTATTTTGGTCCAACTTCTACGAAGAGAGTTATTAAGTTTACAGACGCTAACATATACACGAATACGACTGCTAGTACTGCCGAAGAGCAGGTAAACGTTCAACCAGGATCGACATCGGCAAACGTTGCGACTACTGACATAGCTCAAACGAGAGCTTACACGGACATTAACGTAGATGACAATTGGGCAGAGATTGTACAAATATTGGATGCATAATGATTGATGAGATTAGTAATAGCCTGGGACTAGCTCCTATGGATGAAGTGATAGAAGGCAAAGTTGTAGTAGATAAGAAATCTTTACCAGATACAGTTAACGATAAGCAAGCTGATTTGGCAGAAAAAGACTATGACTACGCAAGAACTAACTTCTATAATATTATAGAAACTGGCACGGAAGCACTTGAACAGATGCTAGACGTGGCCAAAGCTTCTGAGCACCCACGTGCCTACGAAGTTGTTTCTACCATAATGAAAACACTGGTAGACGCTAACAAAGACTTGGTAGGTATGTCTGAGAAGAAAAAACCTAAAGAGAACGAAGCATTTGAGGGTAAAGTTAATAATAACCTATTCGTCGGATCGACTGCTGAGTTACAACAGCTATTGAAGGACATGAGAAAAGGTGACTAGTTTAGCCGATCGTGGATATAATGGTAACGTAAACCTAAAACGGAAAGGAACTCCTATTGAGTTCACTAACGATATGGTTGCGGAGTTTTTAAAATGCTCTAAAGATCCTATATACTTTTCAGAGAAATATATTCAAATTGTACACGTAGATCATGGGTTGATTCCCATAAAGATGTATGATTATCAAAAAGAAATTGCTGAAGCAATTACCTACAATAGACGGGTCACAGTTAACACTTCACGGCAAGCAGGCAAAACGACTACCGCTGTTGCCATTATACTGCACTACGTACTCTTTAACGACTATAAAACGTGTGCGCTTTTAGCAAACAAAGGTGATGCGGCTCGTGAAATTTTAGATAGAATTAAGATAGCATACGAAGCATTACCATCTTGGTTACAGCAAGGTGTTATCGAATGGAATAAAGGATCAGTTGAATTTGAAAACGGTTGTAAAATCATTGCAGGAAGTACATCAAGTTCTGCTATTCGAGGTAAGTCTATATCGTTTCTTTATATCGATGAGACGGCATTTGTAGATAACTGGGACGAATTCTTTGCTTCCGTATTTCCAACAATATCTTCTGGTAACACTACAAAGATTTTATTTACGTCAACTCCTAACGGTCTAAATCACTTCTACAAAACTTGTATGGGTGCTAAAGAAGATGTTAATGGATACGTCTACATTGAAGTGCCTTGGAATAAAGTTCCTGGTCGAGACGATGCATGGAAAAAGGAGACTCTCCAAGCAATGGACTTTGACACACAGAAGTTTTCACAAGAATTTGAGTGTAACTTCTTAGGTAGTTCTGGTACGTTAATCGAGGGCAGTAAGCTAAAGTCTTTGGTAGAACTTAAACCAATAGCAGAGACTCAACACCTGAAGGTCTATGAACAGCCTATCAAAGATCACGTATACGTGTGTATAGTAGACGTTGCTAGAGGTAAGGGATTAGACTATTCCGCCTTTCAGATAATAGACGTAAGTGAAATGCCGTATAAGCAGGTCTGTGTGTTCAGAGATAATAATGTTACTCCTATCGACTATGCTGAAATCATATATAGAAGTATACAGAGATACGGCGAAGCATATACGCTAATTGAAGTGAACGATATTGGAGAGCAAGTCTCCGAAATATTGCATTATGAGTTTGAGGTAGAAACTTTAATGTTTACCGAATCTGCCGGGAGATCAGGAAAAAGAATCACTACTGGTTTCAGGAAAGGTTCTGATAAAGGAGTTCGAACAACTAAGTCAGTTAAAGCAGTCGGATGTAATATGTTGAAGATGCTAATCGAGCAAGATCAACTAGTAGTAAACGACTTTCAAACGATAAACGAGTTATCCACATTTTCTAGAAAAGCTAATTCATATGAAGCAGAATCTGGATGTCATGACGATCTAGTCATGTGCCTAGTATTATTTGCTTGGATGACGGATCAAGCGTTTTTCAAAGAAGTCACAGATATAAATACTATTGATAGACTGAGATCACGGAATGAAGAAGAACTCATGGAAAGCCTTCTGCCAATTGGTTTTAACACGTATGATGAGGATGTCATCGAAGAACAGAACATAGGAACAGCACAGTGGCTACAATACTAAGGATAGCTGAGTCACTGTTTTTATAAATATAGTAATAATAGAAGTTTATAACTTACAAAATAAACAAGGAGAAATGAGAAATGGCTTTTCAAACAAGTCCAG
>Ga0102887_1000933_pt1 | contig 13380 bp, 16 predicted proteins | sample Colrivmet1550B02_FD_84504 | JGI IMG/M metagenome (GOLD analysis project Ga0102887, IMG submission 84504) | Estuarine microbial communities from the Columbia River estuary - metaG 1550B-02 | ecosystem: Environmental > Aquatic > Marine > Intertidal zone > Estuary | place: USA: Columbia River...
ATATTCTCCAACATTAATAAAAAACTCTTTTCTGTCAGTTTTATTAATTCTTGTTTTTAATTCTTTGTCCCATAGATTTAAAGCAAATCTTAAGTATGAAAATCCTTTTTTAAGGACTTTAAATGGTTCAATAAAATGAATTTCCCATTTATCATTAATGTTATGCATCCATCTGTATTCATATCCATCAAACATAAACTTATGATTATGTATGTTAGTAATCTTAGTTGGTATGTAGACCAGCTTGTTTTGAGTTCTTCATCCATAACAACAAATTTAAAGGATGTATTTAATTTTAAAAGATTGATTTTATGATAGTTATAAACATATTAACTCATATTACAGGCATATCTACCTCTTTCAGTTCAGCTATTTCTAAACCTCTTAGATAGAATTATTTTGTATGTAATTAGAACTTATTACTGTCATTATTCTTTTTGATAAGTAGAGGTTTTCAATGAAATGAGTGGCTATTGTACACAGTTATTTTATTATATTTGATAAAACTATTATGAAAAAACTACTTTACATTCTTTTAGTTATAACATTTATTGGATGTTCTGATTCATCTGAAAATGAAGTTGAAAACATTTCAATCGTAGGTACTTGGTATGAAATAAAAACAGAAGATTATGAGAATAATGTACTTGATAATGTCGAAAACACTAAAGAATTACAGGTAAATGGCTGTAGGAGTTATTTTGATTTAAATTCAGATGGTTCTCTCGAAATTGTAAGTCCTTTTAATGATTGTTCGGGGTTCGATGGTCAACAATTTGGAACGTGGGAGTTAATTAATAACTCTAATATATTGAGTTTAGGTTACAATTCAGGAACTTATGAATGGGAAATAATAGTATTAGATGAAGATAATTTAACAATCAAAAACGAAGAAGGAGCTGAAAAAAGTATAATGTATTTTGAAAAAGATTACTAATATAGATTCTTTCGTTATAAAGCTATTTTTATTAAAACTTAAAGGTTCAACCCCTAAAACATAGGCATATCTTCTGCCTTCAATTCAGCTATTTCTAAGCCTCTTAAGTAGGTTAAACTTATATTTCTTATATTTGAAATATAATCCAAAACTAATATTAGATGAATTTTTTAGGAGCAGGCAGGATTCCAAACCTTGATGGTGCTGGGAGTAAAAAAAATAAAAAGAAAACTAAAATCTTTCTTATTTTTACAGCCTTCATTCTCATTTCTATGACTGTGGCTTCAATAATTTTGGGAGACTAAACCATAGGCATATCTTCTGCCTTCAATTCAGCTATTTCTAAAGCTCTCAAGTAGGTTAAACTTATGTTTTGGCATATTACTTGCAAAATAACAGTTATATTTGAGTTATGAAAAAATTAATTCTGCTACTTTTATCTGTTCCACTTCTATCTTTTGGGCAGGAACATAATTACCCTTACAAATGGCCTATGTATAATGACACTAATGTCAATTTAAAGGTTAATGACCCTTCGTTTGAAATTAATGATGGGCCGTTAATTATGTTTGACTCAACTCACAAAAATTTTTTTATACAATCTCATTTAATAAAGCCTCTTGTGGACTTATTGTTAAATGATGGATACAGAGTGTCATTCCTTGATAAAGAGTTTTCTAAATCAAGTTTAAGTCAAGCTAATGTTCTAGTCGTTATTACGGCATTACCATTTGATTTTGCTACCGAAAACTCAGCAGCAGATAAAAACACTTTTTCTGAAAATGAGCTTAATGAATTACAAAACTGGGTAACTAATGGAGGCTCACTTTTGGCCTTCAGCGAGCACGCCCCATTTGACCAGGCCATAAACCCATTATTACGAAAATTTGAAATTGAGTCATCTGTTGGAACAACTATAGATACAATTAATTACGAAAGTAAATACGGTCCAGGAATGATAAAATTCGAAAACAAAAATTTAAACACTAATCACCCTATTGTAAACGGAAAGTATAAAGTAGAAAAATTAATTTCATTTGGAGGAAGTGCTCTATCAGGCTCTAAATATGAAAATATACTAAAACTTGATGAAAATTCATTTAATATAAAACACTCTACAGGCATAGGGCCTGAGGGAAAGGGAAATTCTCAAGGGTTAGCAGGTATTTATGGCTCTGGGAAAATTGCTGCTTTTGGGGATTCAAATGGGTTCACTGCAATGGTTTTCAATATGGATGATGGAACTAAAATGTATGCTGGAATGAATACTGAAGGATACGACTGGAAAAATTTTGTTTTAAACACTTTTAGATGGCTTACTAATTTTTCAGAAGAGTGAACCATAGGCATATCTTCTTCTTTTAATTCAGTTATTTCTAATCCACATAAATAGATTAAACTTACATTTATTATATTTGAAGTATAAACCAATTTACCAAATGAAAAAACTATTTAAATTTATTTATTTGAAACGGCTTGTTAATGTTTTATTAGCGATCTCTTGGGGATTTTTCCTAACAATAATCGTGGAAATCCAAGACGACTTAAATACTGTTGTAGCAGAAGTAGAGAGTATTACTTCAGAACTTAGAGCAATTGATGATAAGCTAAAATATGATTATAATAGTATCGACCTAGGGAACTACGAATCAATTCACCATTACAGGTACAATAATGAAACTGAACAAATAGAAAAAAGAACAAACTTTGTAGGTTGGACGACCTTTAATGTAGACTAAACCAATTTAAATGTTAACACACGCAAAATGATATTAAATATCGATTTTAACAAGTTTTTTGATTGTGTAACGGCTCAATATGATAAAGATCAATTTTTTGGAGCAAAATCTAAATGGTTTATGGTTTACCGAATTGACAAAAATATATTATTTAAAAAAAATAAAATTGAAGTTTCTATATCTCAGGTTGGTCATAACGGTATGATTCTTTCCTCTGTCTACGTTTTTGAAAAAGAACCCTTTAAGGGAAGTGTTTCTGTTGTTTTTAAACAAAACCCACTAACAAGAAAAGGTAATCTTGTGTTTGTATTAATGGCACTCTTTTGTGGGTTTGTTACGCAAGAAATCCTGCTTAGTCTTTTAGTTATGTCGTGTATTTGGTTAGCTTACTGTAGTTTATATTTCTTTCAGAGATATGTGCTTTGTAGAAGAGTAATGAACTCTATTAAAAACCCAAAAATTAGTAATAATGAGGATCAAGTTTTTGACTATCTTAATATGATTAAGGACGAGAAAAGCTATGGGAAAACAACAATTGTTGATGAAAAAGGAAGAATTGTACAAATGGAAGAACCGCTACAAGAACAGTAGAAGCTTTTTTGAAATTTTATGGAGATTTTGATAAGCTTAAGTTAATAGCTTCTGAAATTGAACAGCTAAAAGTTTTATTAAAAGAAAATAATTGGGGGGATATAGTGTTAGCATCAGTTTTGATTTTAACAAATACAAGCCTATAATTGAAAAAGCCAGTGTATCCAATTCCTTTTACATAAAGTTCGAAAAAAAACCGCCATAATCCAAAAAAAGACTTGATTAAAATGAAAGCATCAACCACATTTGTGCGAATATTTGAATTTTTTGTTTGTCGGTCAACAAGAAGAACCATTAAAATCAACCTTTCTAAACCATAGACATATCCTCCTTCTTCAACTTAGCTATTTCTAAACCTCATTTAAATATCAAGCTTAAATCAAAACTTGACAATGCGTTTTACAGTGGTTGTGTTCTCAGTACTTACTCTTATCAAGTAAACACCTTCATTAAACAGACTCACATCTATTTCATTGACGTTAGAAGCGGTCATTACACGCTGACCAAGCAATGAATAAACCTCAATGTCATACCCTGCTGAATTTCCAACAATATATAACATGTTTTTCACGGGGTTCGGATACACGACTATTGAATTAGTATCAATGTCTTCAGTAGAAAGTCCAGTACTATTGACTCCATTAGGGCTTCCATTGTCATTGATGCAATTCCAGCTCTCTGGCAACGAATTGTCTAAACCTGGTGCGATCAGCTCCAAGGTGTTGCCCGTTTCATCTGCACATATTGGCCAAGGAGCTAATGAATCGTAATACACTTGATCGATGATTTTGCTGTCGGAGTTGTACACTCGAACGGCATCCGACCCTCCGAATCCAAAGTCCAATTCCCCGATGTAAGGAATGTTTGGAAATACACTACTAAAAGCAGCTGCATTTTTAACAAGTACCAAAAACCCATTCCCTGCAATTTGAGTCCCTTCCGGAATTATAAAAACATGGGTGTTATTGTCATCTTTAATTTGCCAATTTGAAATGTCTATAGAAGCTGTTTTTGGGTTGTACAATTCAATCCAGTCGCCGGCATTAAAAGCGACACTTGAACTATAATTAATTTCATTGATAATCAACCCTTCGACTTCAATAGGAACGCCTACTTCGTATAAACAGATGTCCGCTACGTCTTTTACAATGATATTATAATCCCCTACAGCTAAATTGGAAAACACATTGTTTTGACTAAAGGTTTGACCTCCATCAATACTATACTGATAAGGACCATCTCCTGAAGTAGGAGTAATAATTATAGATCCATTTGTTGAAACAACAGAAGAAACTGAGGTCGCTTCGATATCGACTGAAGTAAAATTACAGGCTTCAACTGAAACGATCTGCTGATAAGAGCAAAGCCCCGCAGCACCTAGAACAAATACGCTATAATTTCCTGGCATTAGATTCTCAAACGTATTCGAGTCCGAAAATGTTTGTCCATTATCAATACTGTATTGAAAAGGACTCATCCCTGTGCTTGTATTAATTATAATAGCAGCATCATTAGCAGAAGAAGACGTTGCGTGCATGACGTTAACCTCCGCTGTAATCTCACATGCAGAGTTATCAAGACAAAAGACTTCTTTTACGAAGTTATCAAATTCCCCATTGTTTGTAAGAATGGTATTCCCTGACGCATCCAAAATCTGAAAATTCCCTTCACCATAGCTACAGCAAATTCCATCTCCATACGAATCGTAAAAATATAAGGAGATGCAAGACGTATAATCAACACAAATTTCTTCTGTATAGACCTCGTTTGAATCGCTAGAACTTAAAGCGCCAGTGGATATAATTTCGTTAGAATCGTCTAGAAGCTTCCAAGATGTTTCTCCTGCATAATCATCCGCGTTGATAAGAAGCGTGATTGTATCATAGTTTGAGTCAAGGCTTGTCGTGGTGGATACCGAATTATTGGCTACATCTCCATCGGCTTGATTATTGATGCTTAATACGTTTAGTGAGATGTTGTTGTTTTGTTGCAGGTTGTCATCAATCACGACAGTTACCGTTCCCTGTTCTTGGAACGGGATGTCCACTGAGGCACTAATGACCTCTACGACTGAATCATTAACTACAACCTCAATTTGCACCTCGGTAATAGTTGTCTCTCCATGGTTGGTTATGATTGTGTCCACTTCTACCACGTCATTACAAACAACTGCAATTTCTCCAACTGAAAGTGCTCCATCTAACGCATGAACCTTACTTAGAACAACATTTAAAGTGTTGTTATTTTCGTATTCATCATTTGCATGACTCACATTTGCTGTGATATTATAATCTCCAATAGCTGAAAAATCTTGCGGTACTGAAAACTGAAAATCTGCTTCACTAAAAGGTTGAATTGCTTGAGGTATCGTAATTGTTTCCATAGATTGACCGTCTACAACGAGCTCAATATCAAAATTACTCATGTCATTTAACCCTTGATTGGCAATTGTTGCTGTTACAAGCTCACTGCTTCCTAGGCTAGAAGAAGACTGAGGGTCTACAATTGCTATAATACCCAAATCATTATCGGCATTAATATTTGCCCAAAACGAAACCCATGGTCTTGCTTGTTTAATGACTAACTGATCTTGTGCTGTAACCTTATATTCGATATCTACTCCAAAACCTTCTGCACCAACAACATCATAAAGTATTTCAAACCCATCATGAATAACGGTAAGGAACTCTCTCATTTGATTGATGTAGGCGATATCCATTACCAGCTCCCCTGGGTTGACTAAGTTAGACAGCCTTAATACGAGGTATCCACCGCCTTGTGTAGGATCTTCATACAATAAAAGTTCTTCTGGTACCGAGTTCGGGTCAGGGTTTGTAATCAAGGACTCTCCTACTTGGGTGTTAAGATAAAAGGTATCTTCTGTTTCGTAGATAGGGTCAATACTGATCCCAACTCCATTGGATTGTTCCTCTTGAAAATTGGGGTGACATAGCAATCCCATCGCGGCTATAAAGTGATCTACACGATAAAAATCCCTTTCTTCATAGGCTCTAAAATTCCACATACTGGCATAGACCTGTTTGATAGATTTAGAGATATGACCTTCGTCTAGGTATTGCGTTTTAGAGGTGTATAGGCCCGCGCCACTAAATCCGGGTAAATCTTCATTGTTCGTGCTCGATCGGCATCTAACTGCTGTGCCAACAGGAAAATCATCGTGCATGGCTTGTAAGTTATCCATCATCCATTGCGGCATCGGTGCATCTTTAATGGCTCTTCTAAAATCTTTTAGACGATCGATCCGGAAGTTTAAATCGGTTTGGAACGTAGGGTTGTCTATCATGACTTGTGCCTCCAAATAAAAGTCATTAAACTTCATAAATTCATCATAGTAATAAAATGGAATTCCAAAACCGTCAGGGATGGTACCCGTGGGAAGATCAAAGGACCTCATGGTGGCAAGGTTAGAACACTTTGCTCCAAACGCCGTTGACATTTCAAAACTAATATCATCTAAAGGCATGATTTCGGTGATGCTTAAATCTCTAATTGGCGTTTGTGATTCGGTTGGCCTAAGGTCTTCATACCAGTCATTTACTTCGGTTAAAGTGGCTTCTCGAATTTCGTATTGCTCGTTTTCTACCTTGTAATAAATATAGCCCCCTATCAGATTTGCAATATTGTCGTTCAGTAAAGGATTTGCAATATATGCATTTGGAACATTGTCTTGAATTGCTCTTAAATTAACGTGTGACAAAGGTGTTTGGATGACAGAGGTTATAATTCCTCCTACCCGAGGCAATGAATTTGGTAAGGCATCATAAAGAACAATATCTCTACTTCCTGGGGTTTCATTAAGATCTGTCATGTGCTTAAAAAACCCGTAGCCTTCTGCTTCATGAAAAGGAATGTAATTGATTTCAGCAAAAACATCCGTTTCTAAAACGACCTCGACACGTGCCCCTACAAAATCTGAAGCATAATTATTATTATGGTCGTCTTCGTCAGACTGCCCAATAAAGTGGTTCATGTTATTTTGAAGAAAAGGCATACTGGCCGCCAATAATTCATAGGTTCTTTGAGTGGCTTCAAAATCATAGGCATTTCCAAAAGAAAAATTGAATGAATAGCTCCCAATGACTCCGTTGGGAAGGATGGTGTTAGGATTAAAAACAATCTCCCCAGAGCCATCATCTCCTGTGACTGAAGCTCCAATTCCAGTCCAAAAATATGCGTGAATAGCATACGTATTGCTATTTATAAAATAGACCTGCGGATTATCAGTATCTCTATTAAGAATCCCAAACTTCACATACAATTGATCGTCAAGAAATGGCGCCCAACCCACATTATTTATTGTAGCCAATTCCATAAAGGTCTCTGCATCTGGTATTGAGGTGGCTCCATCATTAATTGCAATAGGTGCTGCAAAATTAAACGGCGAATCCGTAGGCATATTATTAAATTCTATAATGTCATTTATACCATCTCCATCATAATCATCAGGAGCTGAAACATCGTGTGCTGTTATAGAATATTTCTCTTGTGAATAAGCTGACACTGATTCAGAAATGACCATGGTTCCATTCACACCCATTGTCATTGAGACTGCCCAGTTAAATGTTGGACTGTGCTGTGCGTGAAGTACATAATATTTACCTGCTTGGGCTTGAACTGATAATTGTACTTGCCCAAGTCCATTCACAGAATAATTGTCAATTGTTACGGGTTGGGCATTACAAAAATTATAAGCAGAGGCTAAAAAAAAAAGTGAAAGTAAAAATTTTTTGGTCATCAAAAAGCATTGGTTGATTCAATGTGTAAAGACTCAAATATACAAATGTTTAATCTATAATTAAAATATATTTGATTATTTCAGCCCTGATTATCAGGACGATACGCTCATATAAGAAGTAAATTATTGAATTTGGGGTTTAAACCAAAAATATAGAAAGAAGTTTTTGTTAGCTATTTTGTTTAATTACTTGGTTAAAAATCAAAACAAAACTAACAGGTTTAGTTTTAACCGCTAGCTATGCATTTAATCAATGCAATCAAAAGCTGTGTGTAGTAAATGAAGCTCTCCGCTATTATTGTAGATTAATACCTGATAAACACGATCATAAATATCTAAATCAAATGCCCCTATTTCTTTACCAACCAAAAGACCTGCTAAAACCCCTGTGGTATTGCTATGCCCAACAACAAGAGCGTCTTGTTTGCTGGCGATTAATAATTTTGAAAAACTGTCTAGATCTTGAGGGTTGTATTCGCTAACCTCTAGTTCTTTGGACTGTGCTGTTGGTCGCGCCGTATTTTTAGTTCGGATATAGTCGGTGCTGTATATGACATCCAGATTTACATCTCTAAGAAAGTTACTTAAACTCTCCGACCTTTGTTCGCCACATTGAGTGAGTGGAGGGTCTGACTGGTCATTTAAAGTGAGGTCTTTTTCTGAGTGTCTTACTAAATATATTGTAAATATTTCACTATCTTTCTGAGCGTCAACACACGACTGAAACCCTATAGTTACTAAAATTATTATAAAATACTTTTTCATGATACGGTTGTGTTTGTTTGATAATATTTTAACCATTTGATAAAGTTAATAAAAGTAGATTTATTTATCTTGTCTTTTTCTAAACTCTTTAAATGGATATTGCGATGGCGCACACTCAAATAAATAAAATTGTGCCCTCTTAAAAAGAGGGCTTTTTTATTACATACACATCTACCTAATGCTTTTCGGCTTTGTAAAAAACAGAAGTCAAACATACCGAAAAAGGGTTTTCTTATCTTTGGGGTATGGAGATCGAAATAGGAAAAACAATAAAACATTCAAAATTATTGATAATTAGGGAGTGATCATAAAAGGAGTTCGTCCAAAATGGTATTCTTCTAACATACAATTTTTTCACAATAACAAAACCTATGAGTTAAAAAAGAAAGGGTTTTGGGGTACTACCTTTGCTATTTTGGAAGGTGAACGACAAATTGGAGACATCAAGTTGAACCTCAAAACAGTCAATACAATAACTCTCAGAGACAATAATTCAAGTCTTCAGTATGGACTCGAAACAGAACGGGCAGGAAAATGGTATGCATCCAACCGAAAATATCTCCTTTACCAAAATGGCGAAACTCAAATATTAACAATTCATTACGCTTTAAAAAAATGGAAAGAATCTTTGAGTGCCGAATTCAATGATAAAAGCAACGCAAATTATATACTTTTGATATTTGCTCTGTTTCTAATGAGGCACGAACAAAATTCTGAAAGTAGCGCTGCAAATATTTGAGTTGGATCGTACACAAAAAAAACTTGCTAGATAATTGCAATCTAGTTCTGATACATATTGACTTTATTAAGTTTTTATATTTTTTATTAATGGAAAAACCGCATCCTCTTTAACATTTAGTCAAACGGACAAAACTCTGATTTAATTTATGATAAAAGCACACTAATTGTGAGTAAATTTTAACATATGTGTTAAAAATTTATGAATTTTGTAACATTTTTACATATAATCTTGTCTAATTTTAATAAAAAAACAATGAAAGATTTTATCGAAAAATACTATCCTATAATTCTTGCATTCCTTTCGTTTTTGATGTCCGTTACGCTTTGGTTTACTGGAAATAAACTAGAAGGAATTTTTGTAGGAATATGGGTCCCGTCGATTTTGTCGCTTTCCATTGCCATAAGACAAAGAAGAAAAAAATGAATTTACTTATATTTATTTTCGGATTTATTATTTTTATAGTGTATGTCTATTTTTTGCTGACTATCATTTCGAAACAACACAAAATACAACGAAGTGAACATCAAAATGCATATGACGAACTTGACATGGATGGTATCGGAAATCAAGGAAGATTTCCTATGAACGATTCCAAAAAGAAGCCATAACTCATTTTTAAATTCAAATAATTATTGACATGGACTCAAACCAGCGAACTGTATAAAATTATAAAATTTAATACGGTATAAAAAATAGCTGGAGACATCTGGATGATGTTATCTTTTATTTTAATCCTTACAAAAACGGCTGTGATCATCATAAAAGTTAATAAAAACGATGCCACAGTAAGTAATACTGGATTGATAATTCCAATGAGTAAACCTACCCCTCCAAGTAGCTGCAAACAACCAAGTAAAATGCGTTGATTTTTATAGCCCCAGCGCTCATATTCAGTCAACATTCTTCTTGAAAAAAAAGACGAAATACCATAAAAAATGAAAGAGGCTGCTGAAAATAAGAGGATGATAAAGTTGAAATCCATTAATTATAATAAACCATGATTAAAGGCTGCAATAAATAAACACAAGATTAAAAGTACAAATGAAGGAATGAATTTCATTATCGGATTTTTAACTTTTATATGATAATACTGAGCCCCTAGCATTAAAAATGCCATTAAAAGCGATGCTAAAATTAAAAATTCTTGATACCAAATTCCTAAAATTAAAACTGTTGCTAACGCTATTTTAGACGCTCCAACAACATTTCTTACTAAACTTGACAGGCCGTAGTGTTTAAATTCTACAACGATATTGTCGTATCTAAAAACCCATACAATAACTACAGAGATTGAAACGACAAGTTGTGCGAAAATTGAAATAGTTTCCATAAAAGCTGTTTTTTAATATTATCATTAAATATATGAATAAAATACTAAACAACTCTTTCGCAATAAATTCGTTGAGATAAATGTTATTTCTGAAAAGGCGAATTGGAGTTACTCTGTTTCTATGTATGTATTAATGTAAGTTGATATTTTTGACGTTGTATCGAGCAAATTATTTCCCTCCCACCCATGGCCTTCTTCTGGGTAAAAATAAAACTCATGAGTCACTCCTAAAGTCGTGAGACGCGCATCCAGCTCTACTCCTTGTGAGGTTGGAACCAAAGGATCCATCCCTCCATAAAACAGCAGTGTCGGAGGCGAAGTTGCAGTCGCTCTGTGATACGGGCTCGCAGACTCTAAAAACTCGATGGAAGGATTTCCGAATAATTGAAATACTGGCTGATATAATAAGTTATCGTAATAAGCAGGGTCTGTAAAATTAGCAGGTCCTACAATGCTACAAACCATATCAACTTGGTCATTATTATCATAAGCATAACTCCACAGTAGTGACAAATGAGCGCCTGCGCTCACCCCAATAAAACCGATATCGTCACTCACAATAAGTGAAGATTTGTTCATAGAAATATAATCAACTACCTTTGAGATGTCCTCTGTTTGCATCGGCACTGGTGGGTTATTGATGCCTGCTAGGGTGTAGTTCATGTTAACAATCCCGACATTGGGGTGAAGAGCCGAAATAAATGCTTTAATACTATTCATGTCCAACTTATCCCCTGAAATCCAACTACCTCCATGAATCAAAATGAGAATTTTTGTGTTATTGGTTCGGTTTTCTGGTAGATAAATATCGAAAACTTGATTTTCATCCGAACCATAAGAGACATTTAAAGCTTCATAAGCTTCTACCACTTCGGGTACTGGTACTGGTGTTTGTTCTTCCGAATTATCTTTTGAACAGCCTAAATAAAGAGCCAAAAACAAGAATAAGAAAATGATTTTTTTTAGGGTTTTCATAATTTAGTTTTATAAGTGAATTTAGTAGGGTTTTAAAGTGATTGGATTACACTCTGATTTTATAAAATTACAAAACTAAACTTTAATAATTTTTTATTATTACAATTTTATTTTTATCCCTTGTTTAAAAACTTGAGTTCGACAGCTGAATAATTTTAAAATAAAAATCAACGAGGATGTAAATATGTTTGTAGGTGTCAAAAATTTATACTAAATTGATATAAATTACATTTTAAAAGCCTGTTCTTCTATAAAATAACTATGATTCAAAATGTAAATATTATAGGTAGTGTCTTGTTTTTTGTTTTTTTATCAATAATAATTTATGGCATTGTAAAACGAAAAAGGGACTTTTTCCTGTTTGGAATCAGCTTATACAATACGATTCCGATAATAGGTGAATCAATCGCTTACGGAACAGATGGCGACCTAATACATTTGTCTAATATTATGGCTTTCTTAGTACTAATAATTCTTTGTCTACCTATAAAAACTGCTTATGACTCTAACAACCTCGCAGCAGTTGCTTTGAGTAAAAAAATTGGGTTTGCTATTATAGCAACCAATCTTTATATTGGATACCTGATTTTAAACGGAGATCTTGATGTAGCCCATCAATTTGGATATTTTCATTTGGTTATTGCCTCAATAATAATCTATGTCATTATAAGAATAAGCTTACACAAAAAAGTGTTTTGGAGTTAATAAAAACAACTTAGTAGTTTTATAATCAGTTTATTATGACCCAATTTAAAAAGTTTAACTAATGCAACTAACTCTAGTTATGCTTCCTGCATTTGAGATTTTTAGCACAATGGCTGGTGTTGTCTTTTTAACAATCACAACTTATGGTGTATTAACAGAAAACAAGAGCTTATTGGCTCTAGGAATTTGCCTTTTTAGTATAATTCCAATAGCTGGAGAAATATACCTTTATTCATTGAGTAGTAAACCAATTCACTTAATCTTTTTACTGATCTTTTTATCACAATTGATAATCTCCTTACCTACAAAGTCAAACCCTAAGGTCGCTTTTGGTTTGAGTAAGAAGGCAAGTTTTGCCATTTTAATAATCAATTTTTCACACGGATGTTTAATCCTAAGCGTCCTGTTTGATGTACCGCTTCAATTTGGTTTTATGCATTTAATACTTGCCTTGACAATGCTATACGCCGTTCTGAAAAACAATAAATAACATTGTTCTTAATGGGTGGTTCATATGTTGGTGTTTTGTGATCTATTTCTTGGAAGTTACAATACTTATTAAGGTATGAAACAAAAAAACCCACTCTAAAAGTGGGTTTTAAGTTTTAAGATTGAAAAACGTATTAAGCCTTTTTTACAAAAGGTAATCCAGTTTTTTCATTTTCAACAATCTTTTTTCCAGCAGGAAGGTCACATGTATTAGAACGCTCATCTTTGGCGAAATAATAAATAGTTTGTTCTCTACCACCTTTAAGAATTACATCTTTAGTGTGTAAAAAATACGTCTTTCCTTTGCTATTTTTGAATGAATATCCCATAATATATATTTAATTTAGTCTA
>Ga0102887_1000938_pt1 | contig 13365 bp, 11 predicted proteins | sample Colrivmet1550B02_FD_84504 | JGI IMG/M metagenome (GOLD analysis project Ga0102887, IMG submission 84504) | Estuarine microbial communities from the Columbia River estuary - metaG 1550B-02 | ecosystem: Environmental > Aquatic > Marine > Intertidal zone > Estuary | place: USA: Columbia River...
GTGATATCTGTCTTATCATAAGTAAGACCTAAATTAAGCCTCTGTGTGTCAGATATTGGCCACCCATATTGAACACCAATACCGCCAGAATTAGTTAAGTAGTTTGCAACATTGTATTCACCATAATCAGTCTCTCTAAAATATGCGTTATAACCTAAACTAATACCATCTTTGGTTGCAAAAGGATCCAAAAATGAAAGATTATATTGCTCACTATAAATATTTTTATTAATGCCTACAGAAACAATCGTGGTTATAACAACACTAATAATAGTGTAAACACTACTACGGGTAATACAAGATATACTAGCAACCCTACTTTAAATAGCAATTTCGGAAATTTAATGAAGCGTGTTGTTACAAATAATAGTAATACCAATTACGCAAATAGTTATGACCGTCCTGCTCGTTATTTTTCGAATAATAACTACAATGGCGGTAATCAAAATCAAACAAACAGCACTAATAATAGCAATAACAGAGCAAGTTTCCAAAGCAATAGCAACAATAATAGTAATAGCAATGCAGGTGGAAGAAGTGGCGGCTTTAATAGCGCTGGTAGCTCTTCAAGTAGCCCACGTGCTTCAAGAATTCCATAAGCCAATTGCTAAGAACAAAAAATTTATTGGAAAGTTTTGAGGTAAAGTTTAGTGGAAAGTTTTAGTAGAATGAATTTGTAGAAAGTTTTTAAAAATCAAAGTATCAATTATGAAGAAATTATTTTTTTTAATATTAATGGGATCTAGTTTAACCATGTATGCACAAGAACCTGAAGATGGGCTTCGCCTATCTTGGTTTGCACCCAATGGAACAGCTAGAAGCAATGCTTTAGGTGGAGCCATGGGTTCTTTAGGAGGCGATTTATCTTCTAATCATATTAATCCAGCCGGCCTTGGTTTTTATAAATCAAGTGAGCTTTTGTTAACTCCAAAATTCTTAGTGCAAACTAATAATTTTAATTACAGAGGCACAAGCTCTTCCAATACAAATTCTAAATCTAATTTCGGATCAGTGGGTATGGTTTTTGCGGATGGACAAAAAAGAAACAACTGGACAAGCACTGCCTTCTCTATTACCTATAATCAAGTTGCGAATTTCAATAACCATTCTAGTTTTGGTGGTAAAAATAATTTTAGCAGTTTATCTGAAAAATATTTAGAAGAATTAGTGGGCGACCAAGCCGATTCTAATGCAGCCCTAAGTAATTATATTTTTGGAAGCTCACTTGCCTTTAGAACTTATTTAGTAGATACGACTGTAGATGCAAGAGGTAATGTTAATGGCTACCAAAGTTTAGTGCCTATTTCTTCAGGCGTAAACCAGGCTTATGACGCACATACTACTGGAAGCTATGATGAATTAGCCTTCGGCTGGGGTGGTAATATGGACGATAAATTATACCTAGGGGGTAGTTTAGTTTTACCTATGATCAATTATTCTAAGAGACTTACCTATTCTGAAGTAGATGCCACTACTAATCCAGATAATAATTTTTCATCCTTTGTTTTAGATGAAAATTTTTCTTCAAGAGGTTGGGGTTTAGGAGCTAAGTTGGGTATTATATACAAGCCTGAACCTTTTTTAAGAGTGGGCTTTACCTTACATACGCCTCAAGTCATTTCATTTAGAGATCAAATAAGTGCTAGCTTGTCCACCAATACTGAAAAGTATGCAGGTACGCTGTCAGCTAGTTCTGGCGAATTAAATAATGGATATGCTGGTATAAGAGAATATACAATTTCTACACCAACTAAAGCAATATTTAGCACAAGCTACTTTTTTGCTTCTCCTAGTAAACCATCACAACCACTTGGTTTTATTGCTGCCGATTTAGAGGTTGTAAACTATGCAGGAACTCGTTTTTATTCCAATAACTACGATAAAGCCACTAGCGATTATTATAGTTTAATGAATAGCGTTATTAAAGATGCTTATAAAAACAATATTAATTTTAAATTAGGCTCTGAAATAAAATTAAGTAGCAACTGGATGATAAGAGGCGGTGCTGCTTATTATGGCTCTCCTTATAAAGATGAAACTATTAAAGCTTCTCGCATGGTATTGAGTGGTGGTATTGGATATAGAACCAATAGAAACTTTATTGACTTTACTATTGTTAGCTCCAGCACTAAAGATGCAGTCTTCCCTTACCGTTTAAGTGATAAGCCTAATACTTATGCTAGTTTAACTGCTAACCAAGTATTATTTAATATTGGCTACGGTATTAGATTCTAATATTAACTCATTGATATAAAAAAAGCCATCCCTCGGGATGGCTTTTTTGTGTAGGATATATTAACCCTATTTTAAATCAGTTGTCTTTAATCCTTGATTCATTTTAATATCTGTATACTTTACATTTATTTTCATTTGACCCATATCGATAAGTTGCTCTGAAGAAATTTGAACGCCATTTACAGTTTGATAGCCAGTATAAAATTGTTGTTGCGTCATGGTGCCTTGTCCTGGTACTTCTTCTGATTTTGAAGTCTTTACTAATAAAAATGTTTTAGCATCGTAAAAACGGTGAGATACTTTTTTAGAAGGCGTAGTCACTTCTACATCAATGGCATCTTTACCATCTACTTTTTCTCCGCCTACAATTTTCAAACCATACCCTTTAGCAAGGTATAATTGCTCTGGAGCAAGAAAAGTAGATTCGTCTAAGCCTTCTTTTAAATCATCTGTCATGGGTGCTTCTTGTCCTTGTTGTGAAACAGAATATTTACCATTCACTACTGCCTGTCTCATCATTGCCATTCCACCCATTGACATGGTGGTTACAGAATTACCCGGCATTACAATGGTTTGCTTCATTTCTAAAGACTGTCCCATTACATTAGCAGTACCTTTTAATTGAACATCTTTCACATTGTCTAAAGCTTCTTTTGAACCAATGGCAGCAATGGCTTTTTCCATTAAAGCAGTAGGTGTTAAACTAGCATCTGCTTTTACCTCAGTTGGCGCGGCTACTTCATTACCTTCAATATCAAAATACTTTACTGGACCATATTTTTCTAAGCCTTTAGCAATTTGCTTGGCATTACCTACAATTACAATATGCATTTTTGCAGGGTTCAATAAAGTAGCTGCTACATCTTGTACTTTTTGAGCGTCTACTGCAGCTAAATTGGTTAAATATTTTTGATAATAGTCCGCAGGTAATTTATTTACAGCAATAGATAAAGCAAAATTAGCAATCGTACTAGGGCTTTCTAAAGAACGCGCAAAGCCACCTGCTAAATAATTCTTCATGCGGCTTAATTCTGTATCGCCTACTTTCGTATTACGAATAATATTTAATTCGTTTAAAATTTCTTGGATAGCGCTATCTGTTTTTTCGTTTCTAACAGAAGCCTCTGCGCTAAACATACCTATTTGTTTGCTAGGAGAGATAGAAGAATAAGCACCATAAGTAAATGCATGCTTCTCACGTAAGTTGGCAAATAGTCTTCCAGAGAAACCACCTCCTAAAATATTATTCATCACATTAGAAGGAATATCATTTGATGACCCTTTTGTTAAATTAACCGTAGTAGCAATAGTTACCACACTTTGAACAGAGGCTGGTCTGTCTATAATAGCTACATAGGTTGTAGCAGGAATAGCTGGCTTCTCATACACCGGCTGTGTAAATGTACCCTTAGCCCAAGTACCAAAATTCTTTTCAGCAAGCGCCTTGGCGTTGGCTGGGTCAATATCTCCTACAAATATTAAATACGCATTATTAGGTATCCAATAGGTTTTGATAAAGTTTTTTACATCTTCTACTTTAACAGCATTCACTGTTTTAATAGTGGTTATTTCACCAAATGCATGGTTCGCTCCGTATACTAATTTCTTCATCACATTATTAGAAATAGCATCTGCATCATCTTTACTAGATTCAATTCCAGAAATAGTTTGCTTTCTTACTTTCTCTAATTCATCACTAGATAAAGCAGGACGTAAAATGACTTCTGACATCAACTCCATTAATTTAGGGAAATTATTTTTTAAAGAACTCACTGTAGCATATTGACTAGAAGTAGACATACTACCTCCTAAAAATTCAACCGCTTCATCTAATTCAGCTTTAGACTTAGTAGTAGTTCCTCTTTGAAGTAGTTGGCCTGACATACTGGCCAAGCCTGCCTTATCGCCTTCTTTGAATCCGTCTACATCTAAAGCCAAAGTAGCAGTGACTTTCGGCAATTTTGTATTTTTTACTACAAAAACTTGCAAGCCGTTCGCTAAAGTAAATTTAACAGGACTAGCCACTTGTATTAAAGGTGCCTTCCCTGGCGCAGGAGACTTAGTTCTATCCAATGTTTGTGCCATTGAAAAGAAGGGCAAACATAATAAAACGCTGTATATATATTTTTTCATAAAATTATTTTTTGATGCTATGAATAGCCTTACTTATTTAGTTGTTTTTTCTTTTGGTAAATAATGAAGTGCTACCCTGTTCTCTTTATTCAAATATTTTTTAGCAACTTTCAAAACATCTTCTCTAGTTACTTTATTATATTTCTCTAGTTCAGTATTAATTAAATTCGCATCACCAAAATACACTTCATTATTAGCTAAGCTTTCTGCAATACCTGCCATCGTGGCTTTGCTATCTACTAAGGCCGTAGTAATTTGGTTTTTCACTTTTTGAAATTCACGCTCTCCCACAAGTCCTAACTTTAATTCATTAACTACACTATCCATACTTGCTTCCAAAGTTTCTACCTTAACACCCATATTGGCAATAGTTAATGCAATAAATAAGCCATCGTCTTCATTGAAAAAAGGTACCGATTGAGCTGCTACTGCTAATTGTTTTGAATCTACCAAGGTCTTATTCATTCTAGAAGAAGCTCCTCCAGATAAAATAGTAGAGAGTAAATTAAATGCATAATACTCTTCTCCACCTTGCTTAGGTGCACGGTAAGCATGTAATATAGCTGGTAACTGAATGTTGTCATATACATTATCACGCACTTCACCACCTAAAGGAGGTTCTTTAATACTAGGACGATTCATAGGTAATGTACCTTTAGCAATAGGGCCAAAGTAAGCTTCAATTTTTTTCTTTAATTCTGGAATATTGATATCCCCTGCAATTGATAAAACACAATTATTAGGTACATAATAAGTTTTATAAAACTGAATGAACTCTTCTAGTTTGGCAGCATTTAAATGATCCATGCTTCCAATAGGTGACCATTTGTAAGGATGCACTTTATAAGCTCTTACAAGAATTTCATTTAAAAAAGAACCATAAGGACGGTTATCTACTCTTTGACGCTTTTCTTCTTTTACCACTTCGCGTTGAGTATTCACTCCAATTTGTTCAATTTTAGCATGCATCATACGCTCACTTTCTAACCAAAGACCAAGGTCAACTTGGTTAGAAGGAAGTAGTTCGTAATAAAAAGTACGGTCTTGTGAAGTATTGGCATTTAAAGCGCCCCCTGCATTGGTTACATATTTATCGAATTCTCCTCTTTTAATATTATTTGAACCTTCAAATAATAAATGTTCAAAGAAATGGGCGAATCCTGTTCTTGCAGTGTCTTCGTTTTTTGAACCTACATGATAAAGTGCCGTTACTGCTACCACGGGTGCAGAATGGTCTTCATGTAAAATAATTTTTAATCCGTTGGGTAAAGTATATTTTTCAAATTGAATGGTTTGGCTTTTTGCCAGAGTTCCAGTCATTAAAAAAAGACATACCAATAGGACGCTTCCTAATTTTTGCATACTTAAAGTTTTAAATAAAATGTAATGAATATACCACTATATCAATGGCTATATTATGGGCCAAAAATAACCATATTTTGAATGGCTTAGGTTTCTAATATGTTAATTTCTAAAAATATTAAACTTTTATTATAAAACCTGCTTAGGCTCAATACTACCTGCCTTAAACCAAGTAGTGGCAGGGTCTCGCTTAAACCAGGTCATTTGGCGTTTAGCGTAATGGCGGGTATTTTGTTGGATATTTTCTATGACTTTTTCACGGCTTATTTTCTGCTCGAAATAGTCCTTCCACTCGCTATAACCAACAGTTTGCAAAGCATTCAATTGACCATAATCTTCTAAGCCTTTTACCTCTTTTTCCAAGCCAAGCTCAATCATATTCAAAACCCTATCATTAATTCGTTGGTATAATTCTTCCCTATCTAATTCTAAGCCAATTTTAACTATTTTAAATGGCCTTTCAATGGCTTTCTTATTTTGAAAACTTAGAATTGAGCTGCCAGTTCCTAGAATTACTTCTAAGGCCCTCATTAATCGCTGTGGATTTTTTTGTTCGCCTTTTTCCCAATAGGGAGGATCTTTTACCGATACTTCTTTTTGCAACCAGCGTAAACCTAATTTCTCATAGTTTGCGATAATATTTTCTCGAATACTTGGTTCAATAGCTGGAATTAAATCTAAGCCCTCACAAAAGGCTTTAATATATAAACCCGTTCCTCCCACCATGACAACTGCATCCTTTGTAGCGAATAAAGATTGTGCTTTTTCTAAGGCCCAATTTTCAAAATAAGAGGCATTGATGTTTTCAGTAATTGAATGTGATGCAATAAAATGATGCTGCACCAATTTCAACTCCTCTTCACTTGGTCTAGCTACTCCTATATTCATTTCTTTATAACACTGACGAGCATCTACTGAAATAATTTCTGTATTTAATGTTTTAGCAAGCGCAATAGCAAAACTTGTTTTTCCTACAGCGGTAGGACCCATTACGATGTAAACGGTTTTAGACAAAATACTTGGACTAGTTTAAATTTGAAATAAATAAGTAAAACGAAATTATAGAACTAAAAAGCTTCTCCTTCGAAAAATACAGAACCAGACTCATTATCCTGCTTGTTGTCATCTTCGCTTTCATCATCACCCCCGTCATCAGATGCATCCGCATCTTCTTCTTCATCGCTGTCTTCAGCATTGTCACCAACATCAGACGCATGCGCGTCTTCTTCTCCTTCTTCTCCAAATCCTTCGGCTGCTTCATTCAAATCATATTTCTCTTCAATGTCTGCAAATTTTTCACCCAGTAAACCCTTGGTGCCATATTGCATAGGCCCCACTCCTTCGATACGAGATACCAGCGGATATTCAAGCGTCATATCTGCATCGGCATTTTTAATCACTTGTATAAGTTGAATTAAAAAAGACCATGATTTTACAAAATCGTATTCGTAAATAAAATGCTGATTGGTATCAATTATTTCAGAACCAATAGTAGTCTCTTCCATTAATAAAGGAGCTACTTTATAAGTACGGTCGTATACTTCTTTACTTATTTCTCTTCCTCTTTGCCAAGTATCGTTGCTTCTATAAAAAGTAGCATCATGCTTTTGGTCAAATTCAAAAGCTTTTAATATAATGAAATGTAAGTCTTGAAAATTTTGTGTATGCTTCACCAAAACATCACGGTATATAGCATCATCCTCTTCCCAAGAAACTCTAAATTTTAATACGGCCATTTTGGTATTTTGAAACGCTAAATTACTATTTTATTATAGGAAATAAGCCTAGTTTTTCGGCTTCTTTTAACATGAAGCCATAGGCAGCATCATAGTCATTGGGAATAAGCCCATCCAATATAGCTTCCCTAATAGCATCTTTAATAATACCCACTTGTTTGGAAGGTGCAATGGCGAATAATTCCATAATCATCTCTCCTGTAATAGGCGGTTGCCAATTTCTAATGCTATCTTTTTGCTCTACTTCAACTAGTCTTTCTTTGACAAAGTCGAAGCCTTGTAAATAACGCTTCACTTTTACTTTATTCTTACTTGTAATATCGGCAGCACATAGTAACATTAAGTAATCAATATCATCGCCTGCATCAAATAATAATCTTCTAATAGCAGAATCGGTTACCGATTCCTTCGTTAAAGATATAGGTCGTAAATGTAGGGCCACTAATTTTTGCACCATTTTCATTTTTTCATTCAAGGGCAGTTTCAACTGCGTGAAAATTTTAGGCACCATACGCGCACCCACTACTTCATGCCCATGAAAAGTCCAACCAAAACCAGTTTCAAACTTTTTAGTTTTAGGTTTAGCTATATCGTGTAGTAAAGCCGCCCAACGAAGCCAGATATCATCACTAGTTGCAGCTACATTATCTAATACTTGTAAGGTATGGGAGAAGTTGTCCTTATGTCCAATGCCATCCAAGGTTTCAGCCCCTTCCAATTGTAGTAATACAGGGAATATATTTTCTAGTAAACCCGCTTCTTTTAATAAATACCAGCCCTTAGAGGGCACTGCGGTTTGCATTATTTTTTGCAATTCATCAGTAATACGCTCTTGTGAAACAATAGAAATACGACCTGCCATTTTTTGAATGGCTGTGAATGTTTCAGCAGTTATTTCAAAATTTAATTGAGTAGCAAAACGAATAGCGCGCATCATTCGAAGCGGATCGTCGTCAAAAGTTTTTTCAGGAGATAAAGGGGTTTTTAAAATTTTATTTTTTAAGTCTTCTAAGCCTCCAAAAGGATCAATTACTTTTCCAAAATCATTTTCAATTAAAGAAATCGCTAAAGCATTCACGGTAAAATCTCTTCTGTTTTGGTCATCTTCAATGCTGCCCGGACTTACCGATGGCTTTCTACTCTCTTTAGCATAGCTTTCTTTTCTAGCGCCCACAAACTCAATTTCAATAGTATCCAATTTCACCTGGGCTGTTCCAAAAGTTTTAAATAAAGAAACCGGAGGCCTAGGAGTGAATTGATTAGCAAAAGCAGTTGCCAAAGCTAGGCCATCTCCAATACAAACGATATCAATATCCTTGGTGGGTCTATTCAATATTTTATCGCGCACGAACCCACCTACTGCAAATGCAGGCATGTTCAATAAAGCAGCTTGCTTTGCTACTATATTGAATATAGATTCTTCTTCTTGTGTAAATTGAATTTGCATGGCTACAAAAGTACTAATGTTGGGCCATTTGTAGCAATGGGGCTATTAATTGAGCATTTTCAATGCTATGGGCACAATTAAAGTGCCCTAAAGGACACTGTTTCTTGCCATGTAAACCACAGGGGCGACAGGCTAGTTGCTCTTGAGTTTCTACTATAAAAGAATTTGTAGATAAAGGACCAAAACCAAAAGCAGGAATGGTAGAACAATAAATGGCCACTACCGGCGCATTGACTGCAGAACAAAAATGCATAGGAGCAGAATCATTTACATAATTCAAAACCGCTTTTTGTTGTAAAGCAGCCGATGCTAAAAAACCTAATTCCCCACTTAGGTTAATTATTTTTGTAGAAGCAGTTGAATGCAATCTTACTACTTCATTCATAATTTTATCGCCAAGGGCTTTATCTGAAGCGCCTCCTAGAATATAAATAGGACCTTCAAATTTTAATTCACTTATAAAACTTACCCAAGCAGTCAAAGGAAATTGTTTAGTAAACCAAACCGATGCAGGCGCAATGGTTATATATTTTTCTGCCTGATATAGTTTTACTTTTTCGTAGTCGGATTTTGTTGGATATAATTTAGGCATGGCTAAAGGAAATACCCCTAATGAACTTATTAATGCATGATTTCTGTTTATCTCATGCACTTCACTTACTGAAATATTTTGGTTTAGTGCAACTACATCATGCTTTACTTTATGTGTAAATAAAAATGAAAATGGGTTTTTATCAAAACCAATGGTAGTATTTGCACTGGATAAAACAGTCCACAAACCAGTAGCTGCAAACCTTTGTGCATTTATTAGTACATCATAATGCTTCGCTCTTATTTTTTTCAAAATGGAAAACCAATTCAAATATTTATGCTGCTTTTTATCCCAAATAATAAGTTCATTGATAAAGGGGTGTTCATTAAAAAGGGGTTCATTGCCTTTTCTCACCACTACATCAATGGCTGCTTTTGGATACTGCTGATGCAAAGATTCTACTAAGGCAGTAGCTAGCACTACATCACCAATAAAAGCAGTTTGAACAACTAGTATTTTTTGCATGGTGCGTATTAAGGACGAATGATAATTAAATTTCCGGCTTCATCCCATTTTACTATAGAAGAAGGTATTTGTATACTCGTTTCTTCCTGTCTATGTTTCACCACATAGTCAACTCCTTCTTTAATATCCAATGAAATATCTGCAAAACATAAAGGCGTGGGATAACCAGAAATATTGGCTGAAGTACTTACGATAGGTTTACCGAATGCTTTCATTAAGTCTTTACAAAAAGCATCCTTGGTAATGCGAATGGCCACAGACTCATCTGCTGCTATTAAATTTTTGGCAAGGTTAATACCCTTTTGATAAATGACTGTGGTGGGTTTATGAATTCCTTTTATGTAATCAAATATTTGTAAATTATTATCGGAGACATAGTTAGTAAGAGTAGCTTCATCGCCTAAAAGTATAATCATGGCCTTGGTATCCACTCTATTTTTCAGTGCAAATATTTTTGCTACGGCAGCTTCGTTGGTAGCATCACAACCAATACCCCAAACCGTATCGGTGGGATATAAGATGATCCCCCCTTTTTGAAGGGTCGTTAAACATAGTTGTACATCTTCTTCATAAACAAACATGCTGCAAATTAAACAATCCCCCTTAAATAAATTCAGCTTAGTTATTGTGTAAAACTTAGTAAGCAAAATAAAGGTCTAGTTTGTAATTTTGAGCAAATTGAAACAATGGAATTAAAGAACAAAATTGAAGCGGCATTTGCCGATCGTAGTTTATTAAAAGACGCTAATTACAGTGCTGCGGTGCATGCAGTTATTGAAGAAGTAGATAAAGGTCGCTTAAGAGTAGCCGAACCCATTGACGGGAAATGGGTGGTAAACGAATGGGTAAAACAAGCTATTTTATTATACTTCGGTATTCAACCCATGCAAACCTGGGAGCTTGCCCCTTTTGAGTTTCATGATAAAATGTTATTGAAATCGAACTATGCTGCTTTAGGTGTTAGAGCTGTGCCACATGCAGTAGCAAGATATGGCGCTTATTTAGCTAAGAACGTGGTTTTAATGCCTAGCTATGTAAATATTGGGGCCTTTGTGGACGAAGGAACCATGGTGGATACCTGGGCTACCGTGGGAAGTTGCGCTCAAATTGGGAAAGGGGTGCACTTAAGTGGAGGTGTAGGCATTGGTGGGGTTTTAGAACCCTTACAAGCCAGCCCTGTGATTATAGAAGATGGCTGTTTTATTGGAAGTAGATGTATTGTCGTGGAAGGCGTGCATGTAGAAAAAGAAGCGGTATTAGGTGCCAATGTGGTTTTAACCCAAAGCACTAAAATTATAGATGTGAGCGGTGCTAGTCCTATTGAATACAAAGGCCGTGTTCCAGCCAGAAGTGTTGTTATACCTGGGACATATAAAAAGACATTCCCTGCTGGCGACTACCAGGTGAGCTGTGCTTTAATCATTGGACAAAGAAAGCCAAGTACCGATTTGAAGACTAGCTTGAATGATGCCTTGCGCGACTTTAATGTTGCAGTGTAAAAATCCTATTTATCTTAGAATTTTCTCTAAGTACCAAGACTTCCTAAAAAAAGTTTGGGGTGGCCAGGACAAGTCCTAACCACCCCGATTATCCTTCCCCCAAAGGATAAAAAAGTTTGAAAATTAATATATTTAATATTTCATTAATATATTAATGTTCTTAATGTAAATATGCACAAAGATTGAACTTCATTCCAAATAAACAGTAAACTAAGTAGAGAAAATAATATTTTATATTTAAATAATTTATTTACAATATAATACATATTTATAAATTACAGAATATGAATAAATACAGATAAGTAAATTTCTTATTATATAATTTCTCCTATATTAGCGGTATGAAATTTAATAGAATAATTCTTAGTTTAACTTTACTTATTCAAGTTGATTTATCTTTTGCACAAGAAAAAAAGGTGAGTAACCCATTGCAAGAGCAAGAAATTGCCTTACTGAATATAATTACTGCAGATAGCGTTAACTCCCTAAATTTAAAGTTAAATAGTAGCCTATTTCACTTTGGCCTTGATACCAAAACCTTCAAACATATTGCCCTAATCAAAAAAGGGAAGAATACCTGGGTACAACCATCAGGGACAGGTAAATTATTTAAAATTGAAAAAAATAAAAGTAGCTATGCTTTAATAAGAATTGATTCCACCGTTCACTCAGGGGTAAATTACCAATCCTTTACCTTTATATTACACGATACTATTTTCCAATATGGTGGATCAGGTTTTTGGAATATGCGTGGTATTATGACCTATTTCAGCCCTCAAACAAATGAGTGGGAATTGTATCCAAGCAATACCATAGTCAATGGCTATGACGACTTTGACAATATCATTAAATATAAGGTTGATGCCTCAACCAATAAGCTATTTGCTTCTAAGTCATTAGCCTTTTCCAATATGCCTAGGGATTTTTCATTAAACAGTATTGATTCCTGCTTCGAATTTGATTTTACTAAAAACACTTGGTCAACTTTAGGTGCTACTAATCCTGCATTAATTAAAACTATAGAAACAGCTACATATTATAATTATAATATAAATGAAATACTTGTTTTTCAAAACTATCTCGACTATTACTGGATTGACTTTTCTAAAAACGAATATGGAAAAGTAAAGTCTTATTCGAATCAAAGAATGAAGCAAGCTTGGTTGAGTTTATATAACACCAAGGAAACCTATGATGGGCTACAATTCAACTTAGGAAATACTGTTTATTTAGTAAAAATATTATCAGGCAATAAACTTAGTTATGCTACCTATACAATCAATGCTGATGATTTAGATAGAAGCACTATTCAATATGTCTATAAAGTTGAAAACCCCCTCTTGCATTTTTTCTTTAATAAAGTATTACCCTTCTTTACGCCTAGCGTATCCATAGTAATGCTCATTAGCTTTGGACTATTTTTTATAGTCTATAGACAAAGAAAGAAAAGAGTACCCAAAGAAGTGACGGCAAGATTGAATTATAATTTTTACCATTCCCTTTCAATTATTGAGAAAGAATTATTACAAGTACTGTTTTTAAATCATCAGAAAGGAGAATCTATTTCTACAAAGGTTATTAATAAAATTATTGGCGTGCAAAATAAGGATGTCTTAACGCAAAATAAAAGCAGAAGTGACCACTTTTTAAAAATTAATCAGAAGTATAAACTTTCTACGCAACAACAATTACCTCTTATTGTAAAAACGAGAGACAGTATTGATAAAAGGCAGTACAACTATGGCCTAGAGCCTAGCTACTTAGTCTACTTAAAAAAGATGATTGAATCGGAGAAGAGCTTATTTGACGAGTAATTTATACTACGAGTAAACTACAGCCTCTTCTAGCACTTGCATCTAATCGACCAAGTACGGTAAAGCTACCGTCTTCAAAAAC
>Ga0102887_1000939_pt1 | contig 13346 bp, 14 predicted proteins | sample Colrivmet1550B02_FD_84504 | JGI IMG/M metagenome (GOLD analysis project Ga0102887, IMG submission 84504) | Estuarine microbial communities from the Columbia River estuary - metaG 1550B-02 | ecosystem: Environmental > Aquatic > Marine > Intertidal zone > Estuary | place: USA: Columbia River...
GAGGGCTGGAGGGCTAGAGGGCTGGAGAGCTAGAAAGCTAGATAGCTCGCGTTTCGCGCTGTGGCGGTTTCGCTTAAACGTTTAGTCTCTTTTCCCCTCAAATTGTGGTGTAGAACTTCGCTGCGCGCAGGGGCTTTCCGTTGATTCGCCCAGCCCTAGCCACCTAGGCACCTAACCACTTAGCCTTTAACCACCCAGCGTAAGGTCTTCACCTCACTGGGGCTAGCTACCCAGCGAACGAGGTAGAGGCCGGCGGGTAGGGCAGGGAGTTGAAGTTGGCGTTCCGTGACGGGGCGAGAGAGTACCGTTCGGCCCAAGGCATCGAGGACATAGACTTGGCCATTCGCGCTGGGGAGGCTGAGGGTGCTGCCGCCCGCGCTTGGGTTGGGAGCCAGGATGAGCTGCTGCGAAGAAAGTTCTTCTTCGCCCACCGTCGTACTGAAGGTGACATCGTCCAGGTAGACATTGTTGCCGCCGCCACTAATGAATTCAAATTTGATCATCACCGAAGAGGCATTGTTCATGCCCGTGAATGTGATGGTCGTCTCCTTCCAATCGCTCGCAATGGGAACGTACAATGTATTGGGGAAGTACGTGGCAGACCCCAATTGGAAGGCGGGGATCAAACGTTGAAGTGCCCATGTTTGGCCGCAGTCCGTGCTGGTAAAAATCTTCAGTTGGTCGTTGTCAGACGAGGTTTTGCGGGCAAAGGCATGCGAGAAGCGCAATTGCTTCGCGGTCATGTTGCTCACCGAAATGGGCCCAGCAATCAGGGCATCGCCGCCACCGGTTCCGGCTACATTGAAGTTGTCCAAAACGTAGGAGTGGGTGCCCGATTTAGCCGCTGCACTGGTGCGCACCCATTGGATGTTGTCCCCGTTGTTTTCCACGGTCCAAATTCCGTTTGGCAACGCATCCTCCATGGTCGCGGAGAAGAAGGGGCTATAGGTGGTTCCTCCTGCGGGCCGAACCGTAATCAGCTGGCCGTACTGCTTCATGCTATTGCCTGCGGCGTTCTGGATCTCCAGTTTCACATCATATACCCCCGGAGCGTTGAAGGTGAGCAAAGGGTTGGCGGTGATGATGTGCTGCTGGTTGCCGTTGTTTTGGTCCGCGATGGTGTAATGGAAGCTGGTGAGCGTTTGGTACGCGGACAAATCTGTGAATTGTACTTGCTCGCCGGTGCACAAGAGCGTTCGATCTACGGTGAAATCCGCGACCGGGGCGCAGTTGACGGGATTCCCGTCCACCCCCGTGAAGGCCAAATTGCCCGATGTGCACAAGTTGCCGCGCAGGTTGAGGCTGTTGAGTACGGATTTGGCACGTGACTTTTGGTTCTGCGTGAACGTATTCATGCAATTGTCATCGCTGTAGTCCATATAGTTCTCGACCATATCCGGGAGGTCGGGGTTGTCGTTGCTGCAGGTGTTCTGCGTGCTGTTGTTGCACCCGTTGGATGAAGAGGAAACGGGCGGGGTATCGTAGCAGTTATCGCCTTGGCTGCAGCCGCCTTGGAATGTGTGGTAAAGATTGAGGTAGTGCCCGACTTCGTGGGTGAGCGTTCGATGGCGCGTGCCGGCCGAGGTGCCAATGCTGCCCAAATTGTCGTGCCGAATTACAATACCATCCTGGGTAAGCGGAATGCCATTGTAGGGAAATGCCGAATAGCCCAATGTGATGGACCCAGGGCTTGTCCCAGATAAGTTGATCTGCCGAACGACCCAAATGTTCAAGTACTTCGTGTTGTCCCAGCCGATGAGTGACTTCACGTTGTTATTGGCGGCCAGACTCAAATTGGTCTGCGTGCGGGTCACCCCATTTGTGCATCGACCATTGGGGTCTTTTTTCGCGATCCGAAATTCCACTTCCATATCCGCTGCCACAGGTTTAAAAATGGCCCGCAACAAACCCGTGTCGGGATTCAAGCGTCGCATATCCTCGTTGAGGATGTCGATGGCGTCTTGCAATTGGGCCTCCGAGATATTGTCGCTCTGATCGTACCACATGACATGAAAAACGACCGGGATGATTTGCACGACCGATTCCGCGCCGGAAGCGTCCTGGGTCATTTGCGCTTCCATGATGGCCTCCGTCTCGGCCAAAAGGGCGGCACGTCGCGGATTATTTTGCATCTCCCACGCAAGCTGTTCATCCGCGCCACAACGCTGTATGGTTTGGGCGTGAAGCCCTGAAAAACCTAGGATGAAAGCGGAAAGAACAGGGAAGATGACAGGAAAACGAAGCATGATTCAAGCGTATTTTTGCGAGCCCCTAAGGTACTTTGCATTTAGAGGTCCTTGAACCTTTGGCTATTTGCAATTAATGTGCGTATCTTCGCAGCCCCAAAAAATATTGCTGAAAAGTGGATACGCTTAGCTACAAAACAATCTCTGCCAACAAGGCAACCGCCCAGAAGACCTGGATCGTTGTTGACGCCAATGGTCAATCATTGGGTCGCGTGGCCTCCTTGATCGCTAGCCGCTTGCGCGGTAAGCACAAGCCCAACTTCACTCCCCACGCGGATTGTGGAGATAATGTCATTGTAATTAATGCTGCGGCTGTTACGCTTTCTGGTTCCAAAATGGAAACGAAGCAGTACATCCGTTACACAGGCTACCCCGGTGGTCAGCGTTTCAGCACGCCCGCCTTGGAATTGGCCAAGAACCCTGAGCGCGTTTTGGAAACAGCCGTTCGCGGTATGTTGCCCAAGAATCGCCTTGGTCGCGCCCTGTTCCGCAACATGCATGTGTATGTTGGTGCGGAGCATCCCCACGAAGCGCAACAGCCTGTATCCATCAACGCTTAAGATCGGTAATCTATGTCTACCACTTCTACTCACGCCATTGGCCGTCGTAAAACGTCTGTCGCACGTGTCTACATCAAAGAAGGATCCGGAAACGTATCCGTGAACAAGCGTGAACTGAGCAACTACTTCTCAACGGCTCAGTTGCAGTACAAAGTAAACCAGCCCTTCTCCATGACGGAGACCTTGGGCAAGTATGATGTGAAAGTCAACGTAGAGGGCGGTGGAATCACCGGCCAAGCAGAAGCTATTCGCTTGGGCATCTCTCGTGCGTTGGTATCGATCAACCCTGACTTCCGCGCGGTGTTGAAGCCTGATGGCTTGATGACCCGTGACCCACGTATGGTCGAGCGCAAGAAGTTTGGTCAAAAGAAAGCGCGCAAGCGTTTCCAGTTCTCCAAGCGTTAATCGCAGGAGTATTTGGTTTAGTATCCAAACTGGACAGATCGCTTGGCGCTACTGTCTGGTTGACTTAAGTGAACGTAAACCCCCACTCAACTATGGCTCAAACGCCTGACATTCAACAACTCCTCGACGCCGGTGTCCATTTCGGTCACTTGACGCGTAAGTGGAATCCCAACATGGCTCCGTATATCTACATGGAGCGCAATGGTATCCACATCATTGACCTGCAAAAGACGCAGCGCAAACTTCAAACGGCTACGGACGCCATGGCAAAGATTGCCGGCTCTGGCCGCAAGATCTTGTTCGTTTCTACAAAGAAGCAGGGCAAGGAAATCGTAGCCGACACAGCCAAGGCCTTGAACATGCCCTACATCGTAGAGCGCTGGCCCGGTGGTATGTTGACGAACTTCGTCACCATCCGCAAAGCCATCAAGAAAATGACCAACATCGACAAGATGAAGGAGGATGGCACTTTCAACACCTTGTCTAAGCGTGAGCGCCTTCAGGTTGACCGCGTTCGTGCCAAGCTCGAGAAGAACTTGGGTTCCATTGCGGACATGAGCCGTCTTCCCGCCGCGTTGTTTGTTGTAGACATCATGCGTGAGCACATCGCAGTAGAAGAAGCCCGTACGTTGGGTATTCCTGTCTTCGCGATGGTGGACACCAACTCCAATCCCAACTTGGTAGACTACGTTATTCCTTCGAACGACGACGCCTCTAAGTCGATTGCTGTAATCATGAACTCTGTATCCGAGGGCATCAAGGAAGCCTTGAGCCAGCGCAAAGCAGAGAAGGAAAAGGCCGGAAACGAGAAGCTAGAAAAAGCTGCTGCGAAAGTTGCCGAATAATAAAAACACCGGGGCAACAGCCCCGGTTTCTCTTTACAAACCGATTAAATTTTTACAATCATGGCAATTACTGCTGCAGATGTAAACAAACTTCGTCAAATGACCGGAGCAGGCATGATGGACTGCAAGAAGGCGTTGACGGAAGCCAATGGAGATTTCGAAGCGGCGATCGACGTTTTGCGCAAGCAAGGTCAGAAGGTCGCTGCCAAGCGTGCTGACCGTGATGCTACGGAAGGTGCCGTGATCGCTATGACGAACGCCGACCAAACGCGTGGTGTGGTGATTAGCTTGAATTGTGAGACCGACTTCGTCGCGAAAAACGAAGGCTACGTGGCCATGGCTACGAAAATGGCTGAAGTGGCTCTTGCAGGCTTCCCTGCGACGAAAGAAGACTTGTTGGCTTTGTCCTTCGATGGTTCTTTGACGATTTCCGACAAATTGACCGAGCAAACGGGAGTTATCGGTGAAAAAATCGAGATTTCCTACTATGAGTCCATTGAAGGCGCTTGTGTAGCATCCTACATCCACGCTGGAAACAAATTGGGTACGTTGGTCGCTTTGTCTGCCTCAGCTCCTGAGGCCGGTAAGGACGTTGCGATGCAAGTGGCAGCCATGAACCCTGTCGCCTTGAACAAGGACGAGGTTCCCGCAGCAGCGATCGAACGCGAATTGGAGATTGCCCGCGAGCAAATCCGTCAAGAGGGCAAGCCCGAAGAGATGGTAGACCGCATTGCACAAGGCAAATTGGGCAAGTTCTTCAAAGAGAACACCCTGGTTGAGCAGGATTTCATCAAGGACAGCAAGCAATCTGTAGCAAGCTACTTGAATGGCGTCCAGGCAGGCCTCGTGGTCACCGGCTTCCGCCGTGTGGGCTTGGGTGTCTAAACCTATTCAACGATGATACCGGCGCCGTGCCGAGGGCAACCTCCGCACGGCGCCTTTTTTTGTGCCGTATTCCCACTTGAGCCCTCGGGTCGAGCGCACTATCTTTGACAGAATCAAGCATCCCATGAAGTACAAACGCATCTTACTAAAACTCAGCGGGGAAGCCCTGATGGGGGATAAATCATTCGGTCTGGACCCCAAGCGATTGGCGGATTATGCGGCCGAAATCAAAGCCGTCGTCGCCCACGGGGTGGAATTGGGCATTGTGATTGGCGGAGGAAACATCTTCCGCGGCCTGCAAGGAGCGGGTGATGGCGTCGATCGCGTTCAAGCAGACCACATGGGTATGCTTGCCACGGTGATCAACGGACTGGCGCTCCAGTCCACGCTAGAGTCCATGGGCGTGCAGACGCGTTTGCAATCCGCCATCGAGATGGACAAGGTCTGTGAACCATTCGTGCGCCGCCGAGCGGTCCGCCACCTGGAAAAGGGCCGTGTGGTCATCTTTGCTGCGGGAACGGGTAACCCCTACTTCACCACAGACACGGGGGCCACGCTGCGGGCGATTGAAATACAAGCGGACGTCATCCTGAAAGGGACGCGTGTGGATGGCATTTACACGTCCGATCCTGAAAAAGATGCGACAGCCACCAAGTATGAAACGATTTCCTTCAAAGAAGTCTTCGATAAAGGCTTGAATGTGATGGACCTTACGGCCTTCACGTTGAGCAATGAAAACAAATTACCCATCATCGTTTTTGACATGAATAAGCCCGGCAACCTCTTGAAATTGGTGCAAGGCGAAAGTGTTGGAACCCTGGTCACTCAATCTTAAGCGAGTAGCTCCCCGATTCCCATGGAAGAAGAAATTGAATTCCTCATTGACAGTATCAAGGAAGACATGGATAAGCCCTTGTCGCACTTGGATAAGGCCCTCCTCAAGCTTCGCGCTGGCCGGGCAAATCCTAGTATGCTCGATGGCATCGCGGTAGAATATTACGGATCCATGGTGAAGTTGACCCAAGTGGCCAACATCAACACCCCGGATGCCCGCACCTTGTTCGTTCAGCCCTTTGAGAAGACGATGATTTCCACCATCGAAAAGGCCATTTTGAACGGAAACTTGGGCTTTAACCCCCAAAACAATGGGGAGATGGTCATCATCAACATTCCGCCTTTAACAGAAGACCGTCGCCGCGAATTGGTGCGCATGGCCAAGGCCGAAGGGGAAGATGCCAAAGTAGGTATTCGAGCCATCCGCAAAACGGGGATGGACGAGGCCAAGCGCATGGAAAAAGATGGCCTGAGCGAAGATGGCCGCAAATCCTTGGAGGACGACATTCAAAAAATTGTGGATCAATACATTGCTTCCGTGGATGCCAAAGTGGCAACCAAAGAAGAAGAAATCATGAAGGTATAAGCCCCCCATGAAGAGCCTGCAGGAGGAAATTCAGCAACGCAAATGGCAGAACGACCAGCAGCTCGCCTTGGTGAATGTCCTTTTCACCTACCATTGGCTTAAGGACCGCATGTCCGAAGCCTTAAAGCCCTATAAAATCACGATGCAGCAGTACAATGTGCTGCGCATTCTCCGCGGTTCGCATCCGAAGGGGATGGCGGCTGCCCGCATACGTGAACGCTTATTGGACAAGACCAGCGATGTGTCACGCCTTTTGGACCGCCTTGAAAAGCTAAATTTCGTCGAGCGCCAAAACTCCCCGGAAGACAAGCGGGTCACCGAAATCTTTTTGACGCTTCGGGGCTTGGAAATTTTGGGCCAAATCCGTTCTGTGGACAAACTCCACAAAGAGCATCTCCCCAAAGTCCTATCTGACGAGGATGCCCAATTGCTTAGCGCCTTGCTGGATAAGATGCGGGGCTGAGGTCGCTTTGCTCCCGCTAGAGGGCTGGAGGGCTCGCGCTTCGCGCTGTAGCTAGAGGGTCCCGATTACTTGCAGGTGGCCGTATCGTGCCCCTCCTTCCAGAGATACCCGGTGTATGGTCCTTGGAATTGGTCAGAGGTCCAGGCCATGACGTTGCAATCGCAGGAGAATTCCACGTACTGCTTGGAAATGTTTCCAAAATTTAAATCGATCACGATGCTATCCCCGTCCATGTACCACGTGTGGGGATTTGGAATGGCGTCCGCAATGCTGCCGAAAGCCCCATTCGAAGAATAGATGGTATACACGAGACTATCGGCTGTAAATTCATACAGCGTAGTGGGCATAAGGACCCATCGGCCCGTCACCGTGCATTCCACGGGAGGGTCCTTTTTTTCGCAGGATGTGAACGCGATGGCCACCAAAAGGGCCAACCCTGAGAGGAGAAGGAGAGGGTACTTTTTCACTTTATCGGGAAGCTGTTAGGTTCTGACGATAAAAGTAGATCATATCCCTATTCCATTGTAGAGGATGTAATCTCTTTAATGTAACGACTTTACGTGCTTCAATAAGGCCATCGTAGAAGAGTCGTGTGCGCCTAGCTCACCGTCGCCTTCCAATTCGGGAAGGATGGCATTGGCCATTTCCTTGCCCAGTTCTACGCCCCACTGGTCGTAGGAGTACACGTTCCAAATCACGCCCTGGAAGAAGATTTTGTGCTCGTACAAGGCGATGAGGGCGCCCAAGGCATAAGGAGTCAGGGCGTCAAACAATAGTGTACTCGTCGGGCGGTTGCCTTCAAAAACTTTGTAGACCGTGGCGGCTTTTGGTCGGCCGATGGCGAGGGCTTCCGTTTGGGCCAAGAAGTTGCTGAGCAGCTTTGCATGGTGGGCATGCAGGGGGTGCTGTGGCTGAACGGAAGCGATGAAGTCAGCGGGAATGAGTTCCGTGCCTTGGTGGATGAGCTGGTAGAAGGCGTGCTGGCCGTTCGTGCCGGGCTCCCCCCATACCACAGGTCCCGTGGGGTAGGTGACGCGCTCGCCGTTTCGGTCCACGTACTTGCCGTTGCTCTCCATGTCGGCTTGCTGCAAGTAGGCCGCGAAGCGGTGGAGGTATTGGTCGTAGGGAAGGACTGCGTGGCTTGCGGCATCCATGAAGTTGCGGTACCAAATTCCCAAAGCGGCCATGAGCATAGGGATGTTTTGGCGGAAAGGCTTTTCGGCGGTGTGCCGGTCAATGGCATGGGCCCCGTCCAAGAACTGCTGGAATCCCTCGGCTCCAATGGCAATGCACAAAGGCATGCCGATGGCGCTCCACACGGAATAGCGACCGCCAACCCAATCCCAGAAGCCAAAGGTGTTTTTTTCAGAAATGCCGAAGGCTTTGACCTTTTCCAGGTTGGTGCTGAGGGCCACAAACTGCTTTTGCGTACAGGCGGCGTCACCCAATTGTTGGATGAGCCAGGTACGCGCAGCTTCCGCATTGGCCATGGTTTCCTGCGTGGTGAAGGTCTTGGAGGCGACGATGAAGAGGGTGCGCTCGGGGTCGACTTGGAGGAGGCATTCGTGAAGGTCCGAACCGTCCACATTCGCCACGAAGTGCATTTGGATGCCGCGATTGCTGAAGGGCTTCAGTGCTTCAACAGCCATGCGGGGCCCTAAGTCGGAACCGCCGATGCCGATGTTCACGACATGGGTAAATTTCTTGCCGGTGAAGGACTTTTTGCGGCCGTCGCGGATAGCTTCGGCAAAGGCAAACATGCGATCGCGTTCCCCTTTCGCCAAGGCACGGGCGTCCTCACCGTTGACGAGGAGGGCTTCGGTGCGGGGGTCGCGCAGGGCGCTATGCAGGACCGCGCGGTTTTCTGTTTGGTTGATGGCCTCCCCAGAGAGCTGGGCGTGGAGGGCTTCTGGGGCGCCACATTCAGCAAAAAGCTGCTCCAAAAGGCCCAAGGTCGTCTCGCTCACGCGGTGCTTCGCGTAGTCAAAGAGCAGCAAATCCTCTACGCGAACATGCATGCGTTCAAAGCGGTCGGCTTCTGCGGAAAGGAGGTCGCGCAAGTGCCAATTTTTGGCTTCGACGGCATGGGCTTCTAAGGCTTTCCATGCAGCAGTAGTAGTAGGGTTGACCGAGGGGAAGGACATAGACTTAGGGATTTTCGGGCGCAGGGGCCTCAAACCAGGAGGCGTACATCACGTAGTTCGTGGCAATACGTTCGACTTCGCCCTTCGTGAGTTCGGGGCTAATGTCTTTGATTTTTTTGGCGGGAATACCCGCGAAGATGCTGCCGGCGGGAACGTGGGTGCCCGCAGTGAGCACGGCGCCGGCGGCGATGATGCTGTTTGATTCCACGACGCAACCGTCCATGACGATGGAGCCCATGCCGACCAGCACGTTGTCGTGCAGGGTGCATCCGTGCACAATGGCGTTGTGGCCAATGCTCACGTTGTGGCCGATGGTCGTGGGAAACTTCTGGTAGGTGCAGTGGATGACGGCGTTGTCTTGGACGTTGACGCGGTCACCCATTCGGATAAAGTGTACGTCGCCGCGCACGACGGCGTTAAACCAAACGGAACACTCTTCGCCCATCTGAACGTCTCCCACTACCGTGGCCGTAGGCGCTAAAAAGCAGCTGTCAGGAATGTTCGGAGTATGGCCTTGGACGGGGAGAATGGTCGGCATAGTCCCAGAAAGTTAGACCGGAACGACGTCATCCACCAAGGTAGGCAGCATGCGCTGCAGAATGTTCTTGATGCCTTGTTGAAGGGTCAGGGTAGAGCTCGGACATCCGGCACAGGCGCCTTGAAGCTGCACTTTGACCACTTTGTTTTCGTACGCGACAAAGGCGATGTTACCCCCGTCTTGGGCGACCGCAGGCTTCACAAACTCCTCCAAAATGTCGACGATGCGCAATTCGATGTCGCCCAAACCTTCCAGTGGATCCACGGCGGGCGCCTCTTCGGATTCGGCTGTTGGAGCTCCTTTTGGGGTGCCCGTGAGGACGGGTTTACCGGCTTGGATATAGTCCAGAATAAACTGGCGGATCTCCTGAGTCACCGTTTCCCATTCCACCACATTGTACTTCTGAATCGCAATAAAATTGCTCGACATAAAGACCTCTTTGACAAAGGGAAAGTGAAAGAGCTCGGTGGCCAAGGGAGAAATCGCCGCCTCTTCAATGTTGTGGAATTCCACATGATCGACATCGACCACCATTTTGTTGGCGACGAACTTCATGACTGCCGGATTGGGAGTCATTTCCGCATAAACACTGACGGGAACGCGTTGAATTTCCATAGGACAAAGGTACCGAATGCATTTGGCATTGGCCCGCGGTTCCGGCCTTATTTTTGCTCAACTTAGTAGGATTCTGACGCGCAGGACATGGTTTCTGTCTCAGACGCCCTCAAAACAGACATATATGCTCGATTTTCTCCTTTACTACCTGGTTCTCAACCTCTACAGTTCGTTGATCACCTGGAAATTTTTTACGGCAAACGGCAAACCTGCCTGGTCTGCCTGGGTCCCGATTTACCGTACCTATGTCTTGACGCAGCTCGCGGATCGCCCTCGTTGGTGGACCTTCTTGTGCTACATCCCGGTTGTGGACAATGTGATGTCCTTGATTTTGACCTACGAATTGCTGCATATGCATGGCTATCGGGAGAACAAGCACATCTTCCTGAGCATCGCCACGTTGGGCCTCTATGTGGGCTATTTAAACTATTCGGCCGAATTGAAGCCTGGTACGCGCGATGATGCGGAAATCCGCCGCCGTATGCCCGCCACGGTCAACCACATTTTGTTTGCCGTTGTGGCGGCTGGCGCGATCCGAATGACCACCTTCGAGGCCTACAACATCCCCACCGGGTCCATGGAAAAGACGCTCATGGTGGGCGACTACCTCTTTGTGAGCAAGATGCACTATGGCTTGCGTCTGCCCAACACGCCGCTCAGCATCCCGTTGATGCACAATTTGATTCCTTTTACGCAAGCCCCGAGCTACCTCGATTGGATTGAACTACCCTACACCCGCATCCCGGGCTGGACCCAACCCAAGAAGGGCGATGCGGTCGTCTTCAACTTCCCAACCGACCCCGATCGCCCCGTAGACAAAAAGGAAAACTACGTCAAGCAATGCGTCGGCACCCCTGGAGATACCCTGAAAATAGTCAACCGCCAGGTCTACACTAATGGCGAGGCTCAGTCCTTTGGCGAGCGCAGCAACCCGCAGTGGAGCTACTACGTTCGGACCAATGGCCAAGGCTTCAATCCGGCGGCCCTCAAGCGCAATTTTGACATCAACTACCTGGACAACCGCTTGATCAACAACCAAAATCGGTCGGACGTCATCCAAATCACGGAAACCGAATACTTCATCACCATCTCGCAAGACATGCTGGCGGCCTTCTCTGCGCAGCCGAACATTGACACCATCGTCGTGATGAATAGTCCTGGGGACAATGTCTTCCCAGAACCTACGCCTCCGGCCATCGTGTGGTACAACGAAAATGTCGTGGCCCCCGGAGTTATGTTCCCCAATCCCGACGGCCACCAGGACAGCATCGTCTTCCCATGGTCGCGTGACAACTACGGCCCCATTTGGATTCCTGCTAAGGGCCAATCCGTGGAGCTCAATTACCAAACCGCCCTGATTTACGGCCGCGCCATCCGCGAATACGAGGGCCATGACCTTGCGTTGCGCGACGGTGTCTACTACGTGGACGGCGAAGCGGCAAGTTCCTACACCTTTGGGTTGGATTACTACTGGATGATGGGCGACAACCGCCACAATTCTTGGGACAGCCGATACTGGGGCTTTGTGCCCGAGGACCACATCGTGGGCAAGCCCGTCTTCATCTTCTTCTCAAGGGATCAGTTAATTGAGGGCTTCCTTTCGTCCAAACGCTGGGAGCGCTTCTTCACCGTCGTTCACGGGGAAGGCCAGCCTACAAGCTATCTCTGGCCCTTCGTGGTCTTGGTGGCCCTCTACTACGGCTGGGACTACTACCGAAAGCGCAAGGCCGCCAAGTGATGCCCTTCCGCCATACGCTGACGCTGCTAGGCCTATTGGCCTGTGGCTTGGTCTATGGCCAGGCTGACCTTCCGGCCCACGTCGCCGTTCCGGTGGTGAGCCAGCCCCCTGAAAATCCGCCCATTCCCGTGCAGACCCGGCCGGTCGCCTTGGCCCCTGTGGTGGACACCGCGGCGATTTTGGCAGACAGCAAGGAGCGTTGGGACCAATTGAGCCAAAATCAACTCATTCGGCTCCTGTGGGTTGCTTGGAAGCACGAATGGCCCCGCGACAGCTTAGTGGCCGTGGTACACCGTCATCCTCAGGGCTACTCCCGGGATTCGCTCATCGTTTGGCTCGAGGAAGGTGGAAAAGCAGGGGAGGAGCGCAAGCGCATCGCCCAAATAAAAGCCCGCCGCTACCAAATAGCTACGGAGGCCTTCAACTACACGGGCGATGTCCGCCAGCTGGATTTGAGCCTGCTCTGGTACGGCGTGATGGCCAACGACGACGGCTATTGGAGTCTTGCCCAAGTGAAACCCAAAGTCCTTCTCAGCCAATTTCAGAGCCAACCTGGCGCTTTAGAATTTGACATCCAAACCAACCGAGACCAAGGCTTCCACTTTCTTTTTGGGAGCCCCGTCCCGCTCGATACCGTTCGGGCCTGGTACCACGGAGCACTTTCCTATGTGAACGACATGCCCACGCTCTTCCCGGGCACCGCCGAAATCTTTGACCGCACGAACGGATCCTGGATGTACGTGCTACTAGCGACTGGCGCGGTGACGGGTCCAGGTAAATGCGGTGGCCTGAAGGACTATGAATTGCAGGTTCGAAACCAAAAGTCAGATGCGGAAATCGCCCTAAGCCAAAACATTGGCGCCCAATTGGTGGACAGTGTTTACCACTGCGTCCCCGAATTGTATTGGTCCGGCTATCTGATGGATGACGGCATTCCTGATGCCCTCTTTGTCCAGGAAATTCCGGGTGGATTGCGCATGGTCCTTTTCCTTTCCGATCCGGCCCCAGAAGGTCAAATTTGGATTAAATCAGCCGAATGGTTCCTCTACAATGAACCAACGGAAGGCGAAGATGCCCCATCTTCGTAGGACAAACGTCTGAACCCACATGTCTCTCGCTCAAGAAAAAAACGCGGAAGCGCTCCAGTTGCTCGTGGCCGAAACCCGCCGCCGCCTCGGTGAAATCTATCTAGGAGGGGGCGAGAAGCGCCTCGCCAAACTCGCCGAACAAGGCAAGTGGTCTGCCCGTGAACGGGTGAATGCCTTGCTTGACCCCGGTGCACCAAGTCTCGAAATTGGGGCCTTTGCGGCGGACGGTATGTACGAAGAGCACGGCGGGGCCCCTGCCGCGGGCGTTGTGGTCGTTTTGGGCCGCATCCAGGGGCGCCTTTGCGTGGTGGTGGCCAACGATCCTACCGTGAAAGCGGGAGCGTGGTTCCCCATGACGGGAAAGAAGAATCTTCGGGCTCAAGAAATCGCCATGGAAAA
>Ga0102887_1000973_pt1 | contig 13060 bp, 12 predicted proteins | sample Colrivmet1550B02_FD_84504 | JGI IMG/M metagenome (GOLD analysis project Ga0102887, IMG submission 84504) | Estuarine microbial communities from the Columbia River estuary - metaG 1550B-02 | ecosystem: Environmental > Aquatic > Marine > Intertidal zone > Estuary | place: USA: Columbia River...
ACCTGGCTGAATTCCGTTGCCATAAAACAACAACGGCACATGTGTATCATAGTTATATCCAGATCCATGCGTTGTTCCTTTTGGCCCATATGAAATCACACCCGATTCGAGGGTATACAAGACGTCTCCAGAAAGTTTTTGATGATAGCCATTCTGAAGCATCTTTTCCATACCATCTTTGAAGTAATGTGTTTGCATAGTTGTAGCTGTATAAGCCTTTTTTATGTGGGGATAACTGATGATTTGATTGACAACAAATTTTTGCACATCTTCTAAATTGATTTTTAATGCTGCAATCCGTTCCTGATTTAAAAAAACCTGATTATTACTGATTTTTTTTACAAGGTCTGAAACACCATATTTCTTTTTAAGGCTTAGATACAAGGAAGCAAAACTATTTTCTGGAACATACCCGCTAGGCATATGAATATCGGTTAGATAAGAAGGCACATCTGCAGCTCCGTGATCTGAAGTTAAAAACAAGGTGTAGTTTCCTGCCCCCACCTTGACATCTAAATAGTTAAGCAAACGCTCTAGCTCTAAATCTAAACGCAAATAAGCATCTTGCAGCTCTACCGAATTGACACCAAAATCATGTCCAATATAATCTGTTGAAGAATAGCTTACGGTTAGAAAATCAGTGAAATTGTCAGTACCTAAATTTTCGCCGTCAACGGCAGCCATTGCAAAATCTGTAATCATTGTATTTCCAAAAGGCGTATTTTTAATAATGTCGTACCCCCCATTTAATTCCTTCAATGCATTTAAATCATAAGGGAATTCCGCCGTTGCTTTTCCTACAAAACCTTTTTCATAATCCGATGCATCAGGGCCACTTTCGTTATATAGGTTAATATCATAAAGTGTATTCCATGTCTTTAAATACGCTGCTATTTTAGAAGGGGCATTAAAATTCTGAACCCATTGTGGAAGTGTGTCCATATAATAGGAGCTTGTCATCCATTTACCTTCATTTAATCCCTCAAACCAATAGGCTCCATTGGCAGTGTGTCCAGATGGAAATACCGCTCCGCGGTCTTTTATAGAAACGCCTATTGTTTTACCTTTCATTTGTGTAAACAATCTGTTTTGATCGGCTAGCGTTGTTACTTTCATATTGTGAGGAGACACTTGTCCATATTTTGCAGCTGCACCAACAGGCGTATACGCTTTATCCGTTGTACAATAAACTGTTGAACCTGTCTCTTTATCATACCAACTGTTCCCAATGATTCCGTGCCCACTTGGCGTGGCACCTGTAAAAATTGAAGCATGGCCTGGACCTGTATAAGTAGGAATGAAATTATAGTGGTGGTTGTTACAACTATACCCTTGATCTATTAGCCTTAAAAAACCGTTAGAGGTATATTTGTTTTTGAAACGATTCAAATAATCAAAACGCATTTGATCAACAACCACGCCTATTACCAGTTTTGGCTGCGAAGTGCTTTGACCCAAAGTAATGGAAGTTGAATAATCAGAATTATTTTTACAAGAAAAAATACCTAAGAATAAAAAAAAGTAAATAACATTTTGAAGCTTCATAATAAGATTTATTGAACATCAAAAATACATTTTTTTAATGATTCCATTTTAATAAGGATAAATTAATGGTTAGATTTTTTTACTTTAGCAGCAATTATAATTGTATGAACTACCTCCACAATGTTGGGTCTTATTTTTTAATGATTGGCGAAATGTTTCGCAAACCGACTAAATGGTCTGTTATGAAACAATTGATCCTCAAGGATGTTGAAGATTTAATTGTTGGCTCTATTGGTATTGTAGCTTTTATATCTTTTTTTGTTGGAGGGGTTGTTACCATACAAACGGCTCTTAACATTAATAACCCACTGATCCCAAAGTATCTTGTAGGTTTTGCGACACGACAATCTGTTATTTTAGAATTTGCGCCTACTTTCATTTCTGTTATTATGGCAGGAAAAATGGGGTCTTTTATTACATCTAGCATCGGAACTATGCGCGTTACAGAGCAAATTGATGCCTTGGAAGTAATGGGAATCAACTCTGTAAATTACCTAGTATTTCCTAAAGTTATTGCACTTTTACTGTATCCTTTTGTGATTTCTATAGCTATGTTTTTAGGAATTATTGGCGGTCTGGCTGCCTGTGTCTATGGTGGGTTTTCAAGTTTTGAAGATTATGTGACTGGAGTTCAAATGGACTTTATTCCATTTCATATGGCCTATGCATTTATTAAAACATTTGTTTTTGCATTTTTACTAGCCACGATCCCTTCTTTTCACGGCTATTACATGAAAGGTGGCGCATTGGAAGTTGGCAAAGCAAGTACGACGGCCTTTGTTTGGACTAGTGTATCTATTATCCTCTTAAATTATATTTTAACTCAAATGTTACTAAGCTAATGATTGAAGTCAAAAATTTACATAAATCATTTGAAGGTTCTAAAGTACTGAAAGGGATCTCTACCGTATTTGAAGCTGGAAAAACAAACCTCATCATTGGGCAAAGTGGTTCCGGAAAAACAGTCTTACTAAAGTGTTTGCTCGGACTTTTTGATTATGAAGAAGGCAGTATTGCTTATGATGAAAAAATATTTTTAAGCCTTTCAGATAATGAAAAAAGAACCTTACGTTCGCAAATAGGCATGGTGTTTCAGGGAGGAGCTCTTTTTGACTCATTAACAATTGCTGAAAATGTCATGTTTCCTTTAAGAATGTTTACTAAACAATCGCGAAGTGAAATGGAGGATCGTGTGAATCTTGCTTTAAAACGTGTAAATTTAGAAGGTGCACACTACAAAATGCCGAGTGAGGCATCTGGCGGAATGCAAAAACGAGTTGCAATCGCAAGAGCGGTTGTAAATAATCCTAAATATTTATTTTGTGACGAGCCCAACTCTGGTTTAGATCCCAAAACAGCCATCGTAATTGATAATTTAATTCAAGAAATTACTCAAGAAAATAATATTGTGACGGTTATCAATAGCCATGACATGAATTCAGTTATGGAAATTGGTCAGAATATTGTCTTTCTAAAAGACGGACTCAAGGCTTGGGAAGGCAGTAAGGATACTATTTTTAAGACTGATAACGAAGTTGTAACTGATTTTGTGTATTCTTCAAACTTATTCAAAAGGGTGCGTAGAATGTACTTAGAAGACCAATAAATCTTAGTCACTAATTAACTCTAGATTTTTAATATCCAACTCTGCTTTTAACCATGTCTTTAAGCTATCAACACGCATACTTACCAAACTATCAGCCAATTTAGAGCTCCACTGTATTCTAACTACCGTCAATGTGTCTATTGATCGGAAATTTGAAGAGGCTAACATTTTTGAATATCCAAAAAAACTTAAATCTGTAAATTGAATTTTAGCATCTTTGGAAAGCGTAGAGAACACATTTAAATCCATTATGGTTTTGTTAGAACCAGTATCTAATTTTAAACTATCTATCTCCATTTTTAAAGTCGAGATAGTAGTTTCGTGTTGCCCAATTTTATCAATAGCTAAGTCATAAAGTTCTAAAATCTTGTCTGAACTTCTGTTCTTATTTCCGTTAATAACAAGACTGAAATCTTGAAGGTACTCATAGCCGTTCAGCTCATTTACTAGATCAGATTTTGTAGCCTCACTTATTTCGCCATTAAAATTAAGTGTGATTGATTTATTCGCAGGGTCCAATTTTTCACCACGTAACCAAAGACTATTATTATCTTCAATTTCTAATTTTAAATATGTTTTATAATCGGATTCAATCCTCGTTTGGTTTAATACGCTATAAAAAGACCAGCTTGCCGGAAGCATCGCCGCAAGGGCAATGATGGTAGCTAAACGAGATATGTTTTTTCGACGCTTAGAGTTGGCATAGGAAACCATTGGAAAACGCAGAATCTTCAAAACTAAAAATGTAGCAAAGGCAATAAAAATAGTGTTAATTGCAAATAGGTGCATAGCACCACGAAAGTAACTCCAATTTCCTTGAGACAATCCATAACCAGCTGTACAAAGTGGCGGCATTAAAGCGGTAGCAATTGCAACCCCAAACACTACAGAAGCGATCGTTCCTTTTTTGGTTCGAGCAATAATAAGCGCTAAACCTCCAAAAAACGCTATAAGAACGTCACGGATATCGGGCTTGACTCGACCTAGTAGTTCAGAGTTGTCTTGATTTAAAGGAAAGATATAAAAAAACAAAAATGCGGTGAATAAACTCAACACAAGCATTGTTGCCAGGTTAATCAAAGACTTTCGAAGTGTGTCAATGTCATTGATAGCAATGGATAATCCAATCCCAAGGATAGGCCCCATTAAGGGAGAAATTAGCATAGCTCCAATCACGACAGCTGTAGAGTTTGCATTTAAACCAATAGAAGCGACAAAAATGGAACAGATCAAAATCCACACCGTAGCCCCTTTAAAAGGGATATCTGCCTTGATAGCTGCTACAGTAGCTTCTCTGTCCGTGTCATGTCTGAAATCTAAGAGTTCAATAATAAATGTTTTCAACGAAATCCAAAGCCCTTTAGCATCTTCTCTAACTGTAGCTTTAGATTGCTCTGTTTTCATGTTTTCTATGTCTTGATTTAGGTTATTGTCCATAATTAAATATGTTGATCTCCAAATTTACCATTCACACGTTCGCGTAATTGCTTAATGTCTTGTTCTTTTCTCTTTGGAAAGATAAGTAAAATTTCTTTTTCTTCCACAACTATAAAATCATCTAAACTGTCGAGTACTACTATTTTATTTGTGTCCGTTTTAATCATATTTCCAAAAGCGTTTTCAGCCAATAAACGGGTATTAACCAAAGCATTTTCTGTTGAATTATCAGAAATTTTATCATACAAACTCCCCCATATACCTAAATCATTCCAATCAAAAGTAGCAGGAATCACATACACATTTTCACTTGGTTCCATAATCTCATAATCCACAGAAATATTTTCTGCGTTTTTATAATTTTCAAATACAAAAGCGGTTTCAGTTGTGGTATTGTAATCGTTTAATCCATTGGCGAAAAGCGTATATAGTTTTGGTTGATGCGTTTCAAAAGCTTTCAGAACACTGTCTGTGGACTAGATAAAAATACCACCACTCCAAAGAAAATTTCCTTGTTTCAAAAATCCTTTGGCGGTTTCATAGTTTGGTTTTTCACGAAACTGAAGTACTTTCTTTTCAGAGTTCTGGCTTGTTTTGTCAAATTCAATATAGCCATATCCAGTATTTGCAAAGGTTGGCTGGATTCCTAAGGTCATCAACACATCTAATTTTTCAGAAAAATCAAATGCACTTTGAAGGTTGGAAATAAATACCGATTCATCTTCAATCCAATGATCGCTTGGTGCGACGACCATAACAGCCTCTGGGTTTTGTTTATGAATTTTTAGGGATGCCAAAAAACACATGGCGCCGTGTTTCGTATGGCGGGCTCTGAAGTAATTTGATCTTTTGTAATTTGAGGCAATTGCTCAAGAACTAAGTCGCAATAACGCTCATTAGTTAAAATCAAAATATTTTCTTTTGGAATCAAACTCTCTAATCGTGAAGCCGTTTTTTGTAAAAGTGTCTGACCTGTTCCTAACATATCGTGAAATTGCTTCGGAAACGACTTCTTACTCAATGGCCAAAACTGAGAGCTCCACCGCCAGCCATTATAATTGCATAATAATTTTTATTCACCTTCATTTATAAGTTCAACTTCGGCATTAGGATTAAAAATATACAATCGGCCTGAAGCTAATTCTGTACATTCAAACCGCGTTCTTTTTTTTGAGCCTTTTCGAAACAGTTTTCCATTATACAATCTAAACATAGACCCTTCTGGCACTTCAAATATAAATGTTTTTCCGTTAGGAGCGTCGTACTGCTTGAGCTTCAAGGCTAAAACAGTATCTGAATCGCTACTTGCTTTTGGGTTTTTGAAATGCATTGCTAATAGCGGCAATACATCATTTGGGAATACTTCGGGTCGTATGAATGGCAGCATTAAGTGCTGAAAAACCGACTTCCATTCAAGACCATGCGGTTTGATCATTTTTCCATAGGTTTCATAGGCTTCAAAATGGGCGATTTCGTGGATTAGGGTAATTAAAAATCGGTAGGTATTTAAATTGGAGTTGATTGTGATTTGGTGTTCTCCGTTCAACAAACGTCGATAATCGCCATGACGTGTTTTGCGTTCTGCCTTAATTTTAACCACTAAATTACCGTGTGACAACAATTGAGTTACTTGGTCAAAAGCAGCGTGTGGAATGAAATCTTGTAAAGCATCGACCATAATATCAAAAATTACATGCGCTCAGGCACCTGAATGCCCAAGAGGCTAAACGCATTTTTGATGGTCGTAGCGACAGCTTGTGAAAGTTGTACTCTAAATCTAATTTCGGAAGTATTATCAGCACCCAAAATAGATACATTTTGATAAAAAGAATTGAATTCCTTAACCAAATCATAGGCAAAATTTGCCACTAAGGCAGGACTGTAATTAGCGGCTGCCTGTTGAATCACTTCTGGAAATAATTGTAATTGCTTAAGAAGTGATTTTTCTTTGTCATGCAACGGGTACTCTAAAAAAATATCACCCACTGATTCTACAGGTGACTTTCTTAAAATAGCTTGAATTCGTGCATAAGTATATTGTATAAATGGCCCTGTATTTCCTTGAAAATCTACAGAGGCTTGAGGGTCAAATAAAATTCGTTTTTTAGGATCGACTTTCAGAACAAAATATTTCAATGCGCCTAAGCCTATTGTCGTGTATGTTTCGGCCTTTTCACTTTCTGAATAACCTTCAAGCTTGCCTAGTTCTTGAGAGATAGCTTTGGCAGTAGAAGCCATTTCTACGATTAAATCATCTGCATCCACCACGGTTCCCTCTCGGCTTTTCATCTTTCCACTTGGCAAATCAACCATACCATAGCTTAAGTGTGTCAGATTTTTAGCCCAATCAAACCCAAGTTTTTTCAAAATCAAAAACAAGACTTTAAAATGATAGTCTTGCTCATTTCCTACGGTATAAACCATCCCTCCAACATCTGGAAAATCTTTTAAGCGTTGGATTGCTGTACCAATATCTTGAGTCATATAAACGGCTGTTCCATCCGCTCTTAAAACAATTTTTTCATCCAATCCATCGGATGTTAAATCACACCAGACTGAGCCGTCTTCTTTTTGAATAAAAACACCACTTTGAAGTCCTTCTTGAATAAACGACTTTCCTAATAAATAGGTTTGACTCTCGTAATAGTAGTTGTCAAAATTGACTCCTAATGCTTTATAGGTGACTTCAAATCCAGCATACACCCACGCATTCATTTGTTTCCAAAGAGAAACCACATCAACATCACCAGCTTCCCACTTCAACAACATTTCCTGTGCTTCTAACAAAATAGGCGCTTGAGCTTTCGCTTCGTCAAGAGAAAGACCTTTTGCTTCTAATTTTCTAACTTCTTCTTTATAAACCTGATCAAATTTTACATAGTAGTTTCCAACCAATTTATCACCTTTCAAACCTGTAGATTGTGGAGTTTCACCATTGCCATAACGCTGCCATGCTAACATACTTTTACAGATATGAATACCACGGTCATTGATAATTTGAGTTTTGTAAACCTTTCTCCCTGACGCTTTCAAAATTTCAGCCACACTATAGCCTAAAAGGTTGTTTCTAACGTGCCCTAAATGCAAGGGTTTGTTAGTGTTTGGAGACGAGTACTCAACCATCATCGCCTGGTTCATGGAAGGCTTAACGAAACCATAGTTTGGATTTGTACGTAGCGTTTGAAAGAATGTCATAAAATAAGTATCAGAAAGCACTAGATTCAAAAATCCTTTGACTACATTATAACTGACGACTTCATCAACGAATTCAGATAAATAAGTTCCTAAATCTTCTCCCAGTTGGGCTGGATTCATTTTTATGGTGCGTAGCATTGAAAAGGTGACCACGGTAATATCGCCCTCAAAATCTTTGCGAGTTGCTTGATACTCAACTGTTTCTAGAGGAATATTGTAAAGCGAAACAAAGGCTTGTTTTATATGTTGTGATATGGTTTCTTGCAGTGTCATTGTATATCTGATTTCAGCTATAAAGATACATTTTTTTTAATCCTAATTTGAAGCTGTTTTGGGTAAAAATACTTCAGCCATCATGCAACGAGCACTCCCACCTCCACATGTTTCGATCGTATCTAATGAACTTGATATAATTGCCGTATGTGCTTCTATCAGCTGTACTTGAGCGGGTCGTAATGAATCAAAAGCTGACTGACTCATTACCAAATAATTATGATCATATGCACCTTTAAGTTGTAACATATTCCCTGCAAAATTATTGACTTGATCTTCTGATATTTCAATAACTTTTTTACCATCTTCATGAAGATGTTTAAGGAGATTTTTTCGTTCTTTTTTGTCATCAATACTTGCTAAACAAACCACTGCAAACGTAGTACCTAAACACATCATTACATTGGTATGGTAGATGAGTTCACGCTTGTCATTGACGGTTTGATAGGCTGAAAAGACCACAGGAGTATATTCAAAATCTTCACAAAACTCGATAAATAATTCTTCATCAGCTCTTGCGGAAAGTGCACAATACGCTTTTTGATTTTCACGATCTAATAAAATACTACCTGTTCCTTCTAAATAAAAACCATCAACTTCTGCTTCTGTATAATCTACAACTGTTTCAATTTTGAAACCTTCAGCTTCTACAGCTTCTAAGACCGAATCCTTACGTTCGAGACGTCTGTTTTCGGCAAACATAGGGTACAACCCAATCGTACCATTTCCATGAAATGAAATCCAGTTATTTGGAAAAATTGAGTCTGGCGTGTCGAAGTCTTTAGTATCCTCTACCACAATCACCTTAACACCCACTTTTTTAAGCTTTTTAACCATGCTGTCAAATTCTTTAGTGGCTTTTGCATTTACTGTTTCCGGAAGTGTGTTTTCTGAAGTTTTTTGATAAAAATTATTCACAGCTGTTTGTTCGTTCATACGAAATTGGACAGGGCGAATCATTAGAACTGTATTGGTAATTTGTGACATTTTAGTTTCTATTTAAAGGAAGGGTTGAACAACGGAGTAAACCTCCTTGTTTTGATATTTCGGCATAAGGTACTTTTTCAACTGTAAACCCATTGGCAACAAGCCAAGTATTTAAACGAGTAAAATTTTGCTCAGAAATTACGATTTTTTCTGATATTGAAAAAACGTTGCAGTTCATTTGAGACATTTCTTGTCGGGTTGCTATAAAAACATTGTCTTTTCCGAAAAAATTAAGCAACCATTCAAAATCGGATTTATTTAAAAACCCTTGATCATAAATCAATGCTTTTCCGTGTCCTAAAGGTTGAAAACAACAATCTAAATGCAGTGCGTTTTCAAGTGGATTTGAATTTGATTTACGAAGTTCAAATGTTTTAACCATTTTTAATGGGAATAGTTTCTGAATTGCATCTGCTGCCCGAAGGTTGGTTCGGGCAGTAATATAATCCGAGTAATCACTTCCTGAATACACTCCAACAAAAATATAATCATTATGCAAAATAACATCACCACCTTCGACATGACAGTCTTCTGGAAGTTCTATGAGATTTTCTGGATCGATTTTCTCTAGCAGTGTTTCCAAGGCACGGTACTCTTCTGCACGATTAGGAAGTATATTGGATTTAATAAACTTGTTATCGATCACAAAGGCAATATCACGTGCAAATATTTGATTGCAATTTTCAATAGTGGTTGGTCGAAAAACTTCGACTTCATATTTTTTAAATATTGCCATTACGGCCAACATTTCATGTTGCATATCAGCCTCAGTCGGATAAGTACCCAATAACACATGAGACAAACTACTAGGATCATAACAGTTTTCTGCAAATGGCATAGGTCCATTGCTCTGTGCCGTTCCAAAAAGGACTGCTTTTAAACGTGCATACTCATTATTTACATGAAGTTTTAGCATTTCTTATAATCCTTTAATAAGGTTTATTTGGATACAGATCTAAACGATCTAGAGGAACTCCCTGTATAAATTTGACGTGGACGACCGATAGGTTCTTTACGCAAACGCATTTCACGCCATTGTCCAATCCAACCCGGAAGGCGACCTAAGGCAAACATTACTGTAAACATTTCTACAGGAATGCCCATCGCACGGTATATAATTCCAGAGTAAAAATCAACATTAGGATATAGTTTTCTATCTACAAAATAGGCATCTGTCAATGCTTCTTGTTCAAGTCCTTTGGCAATATCCAAAATTGGATCTACAACTCCTAAATCGTTTAAAACTTCGTCAGCTGTAACTTTGATAATTTTAGCACGCGGATCAAAATTTTTATAAACTCTATGACCAAAGCCCATCAATCTAAAAGGATCGCCTTTGTCTTTGGCTTTTGCCATGTATTTTTTGGTGTCTCCCCCATCTTCTTTAATAGCTTCTAACATTTCTAAGACTGCTTGGTTTGCACCTCCATGAAGAGGTCCCCAAAGGGCAGAAATTCCTGCCGAAATTGATGCAAATAAACCTGCATGTGAGGATCCAACAATTCGAACGGTAGAAGTAGAACAGTTTTGTTCGTGATCGGCATGAAGGATGAGAAGTTTATTTAAAGCATTAACCACTACTTCATTTTGAACATATTCTTCATTGGGTTGCTTGAACATCATTTTTAAGACGTTTTCTACATACCCTAAAGAATTGTCTCCATAGTCTAATGGCAACCCTTGTTTTTTACGCATAGCCCAAGCCACTAAAACAGGAAATTTACCTAAGATTCTCACTACCGAATTATACATATCTTCTTGAGAATTTACATTCACAGAAGAGGGGTTAAACGCTGTTAGTGCACTTGTTAGTGATGAAAGCACCCCCATTGGGTGAGCCGATTTAGGAAATGCATCTATTATTTTTCGGATATCATCGTCTACAATGGATTCAGATTTAATATCAGCATGAAATTTATCTAAAGCTTTTTTTGAAGGCAATTCTCCAAAAATTAGCAAATAAGCCACTTCTAAAAAGTCCGCTTTTTCAGCTAATTCTTCAATAGAGTAGCCTCTATATCTAAGAATTCCTTTTTCACCATCCAAAAATGTGATTTCACTCACACAAGATCCAGTATTTTTAAAACCAGGATCTATTGTAGTCACACCTCCAGTAGTTGCTCTTAGCTTACTGATATCAATGGCGACTTCATTTTCAGAACCTGTAAATGTTGGGAATTCATGTTTTTGACCGTTTATTTCTAAAATTGCTTTATTTGACATTCTGGGAATATTTTAATGTCCAGCGAATTTACAAAAAAAAATGTTTAATTGAAGAGGCTAAGAGAGAAAGTATAACCGTCATTCTGTTTTATAAACCCTCCGTTTTAATAGCCTCTTACCTTACTACTCCTTAAAAAAATGGCAAAAAAAAGACTACCTTATCAGGTAGTCTTTTTTTATTTCTCAATAAAATATATCGTTATTTTATTTTAAAGGCTTTTTCTTGTGGAAAAAAAGCTGTTTCTCCTAATTCTTCTTCAATACGAAGAAGTTGGTTGTATTTAGCCATTCGGTCACTTCGTGAGGCAGAACCTGTTTTGATCTGTCCTGTATTTAAAGCCACGGCAAGATCGGCAATGGTATTGTCTTCGGTTTCACCAGAACGGTGCGACATTACAGAAGTAAAGCCTGCATTGTGTGCCATATTAACGGCTGCAATTGTTTCGGTAAGTGTTCCAATTTGGTTTACTTTAATCAGGATTGAATTGGCTATGTTATTCTCAATTCCTCTAGACAAACGCTCTACATTGGTTACAAATAAATCATCGCCAACCAATTGTACTTTATCGCCAATTTTGTCGGTAAGGTATTTCCATCCTTCCCAGTCATTTTCATCCATTCCATCTTCAATAGAAATAATTGGATACTTAGCCGCTAGTTCTGCTAAGTAATCTGCTTGTTGCTGGCTTGTTCGTACTTGTCCTTTGGCACCTTCAAATTTTGTGTAGTCATAATGGCCGTCTACATAAAACTCTGCAGCAGCACAATCTAGAGCGATCATCACGTCATCTCCTAAATTATAGCCTGCATTCATAACTGCTTTTGCAATGGTTTCCAAAGCATCTTCTGTTCCTCCTTCTAAGTTAGGAGCAAAACCACCTTCATCACCAACTGCTGTACTCAAACCTCTGTCGTGTAATACTTTTTTTAGATTATGAAAAATTTCGGTTCCCATTTGCATAGCATGTGTAAAATTATTAGCTTTTACAGGCATGACCATGAATTCTTGAAATGCGATCGGTGCATCACTGTGTGACCCTCCGTTGATGATATTCATCATTGGTACTGGAAGCGTATTAGCACTAACCCCTCCTACATAACGGTAAAGTGGCATTCCTAATTCGGCAGCAGCGGCTTTAGCAGCGGCTAAAGACACTCCTAAGATTGCGTTGGCTCCAAGTTTTGATTTGTTAGGAGTTCCATCTAAATCAATCATAATTTGATCAATTAAGTTTTGTTCAAACACAGAAACACCCAACAGTTCTTGAGCAATAATAGCATTCACATTTTCAACTGCTTTTAAAACGCCTTTTCCCATATACGCTGATCCGCCATCGCGTAATTCAACTGCTTCATGTTCTCCAGTAGATGCACCAGATGGTACAGCTGCTCTTCCGATAAATCCGTTTTCAGTAGTTACGTCAACTTCAACCGTGGGATTTCCCCTTGAGTCTAGTATTTGACGTGCATGAATGTTAATTATGATACTCATAGTATTGTGTTTAAGTTATTTATAAAATACAAATTTACGAAAATGAATTTTTTTAGAATTATTCTCGAGTAGATTTGTGCGAATTATTAGCTAAAACGTTATAGTAAATAAAAAGGAATCAAACTAAATGTTTGATACCTTTTGAATATTATTATTTTAAATTTTGAATGAATTGATCAAACAAATATGAAGAATCATGAGGTCCTGGGCTTGCTTCTGGGTGGTATTGTACAGAGAAACAGTTTTTAGACTTCATCGTAATTCCTGCAACAGTGTCGTCATTCAAATGTAAATGTGTTACT
>Ga0102887_1000987_pt1 | contig 12951 bp, 15 predicted proteins | sample Colrivmet1550B02_FD_84504 | JGI IMG/M metagenome (GOLD analysis project Ga0102887, IMG submission 84504) | Estuarine microbial communities from the Columbia River estuary - metaG 1550B-02 | ecosystem: Environmental > Aquatic > Marine > Intertidal zone > Estuary | place: USA: Columbia River...
AGAAGAAAAAGTTCTTCTTGGAAAATCGGAGGAATACAAAACCAAAATTGAGGAGCGTTTGGCCAAGGCCTACACCAAAATTCGCACCAATGTAAAGAATGGATTAGCCGTTGTACCAATCGAAAGAGGTGCTTCTGGAGGATCGTATTTTATCATCCCACCACAAGTGCAAGTCGAGATTGCTTCGCGCAAAAAAATAATTACAGACGAGCACAGCGGTCGTATTTTGGTTGATGCCGAACTGGCCGAAGAGCAAAAAGTAAAAATGGAAAAGTTATTTTCTGCTATGTAACAAATAACCCTACACATACCATAAACCCTCACCATGCGTGAGGGTTTTTTTTTGATGTACTTCTTTTTTTGTATTAAAAAATTTTAAATTTGAAGTGAATAGTACCCAAATCTATTCTACAACCATGAAAAACCTGAAACACGTGCCTAATCTATATGCAATTCAGAACAAAGTAAAAACAGGCTTTGTGCTTGAGCATGCTGATTATTCAAAAAAATCTCTAGCAAAATAAAGAGACCATTAGATGCTATTATTGATAGATAAAGTATTGATAATAATAGTGTTAAGAGAAAACAAATAAACGGAACAGTGCGTCTATGAACAAATTGTAAACAATACCCAAACGAGACTCAAAATGAGTATTATAAATAAATGTTTAATTAAAATTAAAAAGAATGATTAAAAAATCAATGAAAATGATGTCAGTTGTATTTGCTGCATCAATGTTATTAACTTCTTGCTATTCATACACAAGTGTTGTGGGAAGCGGAGCTCAAGGAAGCAATGAAACTACTAGTTGGAATCATTATGTAATTTTTGGTTTAGCACCTGTTGGTGTTTCTAGTTCAAAACAAATGGCTGGTGAAGCAGAAAATTATACTGTACAGACAAGACTGACTTTTGTTAATGGATTAGTTTCTGCGATAACTTTTGGTATTTATACGCCAACAACGACAACGGTAACTAAATAACCAAAAAAAAAAAGGTTTGGTATAAACACCTAACCTTTCTTTAATTATTTCAGACTATATGAAAAAAATAATATTTTATTTTTCAATTATTATTTCAATTATTTTACTGATAGATATTGCAAAAATTTTGAGAACCGATTTTGCAAGATTATCTGTATATGATTTTGGTTATTTGTCAGGGAAAATAATCTTATTTATAGTCTTTGTTTTAATTAGTTTTATGACAAGAAAAGCCATTTTCACTAAAAAGATTGAATAATAGAAAAGTACTGTTTACAACAACCTAATTAAAAAATAGATTTCTATGCGAACACGAATAATTTATCCTAGGAGTATTCCATTTTAACCAAAATTTCACAGAATACCACAAATGGTTGCTTAATTTTACACCAAATATACGCACCATGAAAAATACCTTAATCCTCCTACCCCTATTGTTTTGCGCCTCCATAAGTTGCCAAAATACCAATACACAAAACGCCAAACAACAAGCGGTCATCAACGCTACACCTATTGAAGTTTCACAAGAAAATGGCATTGCAAAGGCGTATTTTGCAAGTGGATGTTTTTGGTGTGTCGAGGCCGTTTATGAAAGTGTACACGGCGTACAAGAAGCCATTAGTGGCTATGCTGGTGGGTTTACAGACAACCCCACCTACGCCCTGAGCAACACCGGCCGCACCGGCCATGCCGAAGCTGTGGAAGTACTATACGATCCGACTGTGGTCTCGTTTTCAACTTTGGTAGATGTGTATTTTGGTTCTCAAAATTTAGCGCAAGTCAACGGTCAAGGTCCGGATAGAGGAGTGCAATACCGCTCTATTATTTTTTATCAAAACGAGGAACAAAAAACTATAATAAAGAAAAAGATAGCCGCCATCGCAAAAACTCAAAAAGTGACTGTTGCCGCAGAAGTGTATCCCTTTCAAAAATTTTGGAAAGCAGAAGACTACCACCAAAATTATGAACGGTTACACCCCAACAATCCTTATGTACGTAATGTATCCATCCCTAGACTAAAGCGTTTTCAAGCTAAATTCCCTCAGCTTTTAAAACAAAACCACTAGTATTCACAAGAGGAGTGAATTTTATAATCGGCGAAAAATAGCTACATTTGAGTACATCCAAAAAGATACACTTGATTGCATTTGAACCACATCTTGAATTTGCGTTAAACTTAGACCGGAACGATCCACTCGCTAAGTACAGAACTGCATTCCACATCCCAAAAGATGAGCAAGGCAACGACTGGTTGTATTTTACAGGGAATTCTCTGGGACTTCAACCCAAGACCACCAAATCGGCCATTGAGCAAGAGCTGAATGATTGGGCCAATTTGGGTGTCGAAGGCCATTTTGAAGCCAAAAATCCATGGATGCCCTACCACGAATTTCTCACCGAAAGTATGGCCAAAATCATGGGCGCAAAACCCATTGAAATTGTGGTCATGAATACCCTCACTACAAACCTCCATCTTTTGATGGTTTCTTTCTATAATCCCACAAAAAAAAGACATAAAATTCTTATAGAAAGTGATGCTTTCCCATCGGATCGCTATGCAGTACAAACACAATTGGAATTTCATGGATATGATACCAATGAATGCCTAATAGAGTGGACACCTCGCACAGATGAAAAATTATTACGCACAGAAGATCTCGAACAAATTCTTGAAACTCAAGGCGAAGAAATTGCACTTTTGCTTATTGGCGGAGTAAATTATTACACAGGGCAATATTTGGATTTAAAAAAAATTGCAGCTCTCGGTCATGCCAAAGGATGTAAAGTAGGTATTGATTTGGCGCATGGTGCCGGTAATATCCAACCCGAATTGCATGATACTGGTATCGATTTTGCGGCTTGGTGCACCTACAAATATTTAAATGCTGGTCCGGGTAGTCTGGGTGGTGTATTTGTTCATGAACGCTATGCCCACGACAAGACTTTAAAACGTTTTGCAGGGTGGTGGAGTCAAAATAAAGCCACGCGCTTCAATATGCGTCAGCCACTCGATATTACCCCTGGTGCAGAAGGATGGCAACTTAGCAATCCACCCATTTTATCGATGGCAGCCATCAAAGCTGCCTTGGATTTATTCAATGAAGTGGGGATGAACAAATTGAGGGAAAAATCAATCAAACTTACGGGTTATTTGGAATTCCTTATCAAAGGATTGAATCATGCACAAATAGAAATCATAACGCCTAGCGACTCCAACCAACGTGGGTGTCAATTGTCGATTCAAGTGAAAAATGCTAATAAAGATTTACACAAAAAACTAACTGAACAGTACGTCATTACCGATTGGAGAGAACCTGATGTGATCCGCTGCGCACCAGTCCCATTTTACAACTCTTTTGAAGATGTGTTTCGGATGGTAGAAATTTTAAAAACTCTTTTGCCATGAACAACAAAGAAAATATACTCATCATAGGAGCTGGTCTTTGCGGTTCGCTTTTGGCCTTACGACTGGGGCAACGGGGCTACAATGTCCGTGTGATGGAATTGCGCCCAGACCTTCGAAAAGTAGACCTCAGCGCTGGACGTTCGATAAATTTAGCATTTTCAAATCGTGGACTAAAAGCCATAAAAATGGTGGGGTTGGAAGACAAAGTGAATAAACTCTGTATACCCATGCACGGCCGTATGCTACACGATAAAAAAGGTAGTACAAAACTTTCTCATTACAGTGGTCGAAAAGATGAATATATCAATTCAATTTCTAGAGAATTACTCACCGCTTTACTTATTGATGAAGCAGAAGCATTGGATAATGTCAGCATTGAATTTGATGTCAAATGCAATGAAGTTAATTTTGAGCAAAATGTAGCTAATTTCACAAACACAATCAACAAGAGGGCCTTTGAGTGTAGCGCTGACCTCATATTTGGAACAGATGGTGCAGGTTCAGCGCTTAGAAAAAGTTACTTCTCAGAACGTAAATTTTTATTCAGCTTTTCTCAAAATTATCTCACCCACGGATATAAAGAACTGACAATACCATCAACTAAAGATGGCGGATTCAAAACGTTTGAAAATGCACTTCACATTTGGCCAAGAGGTGAATTTATGATCATTGCACTACCAAATTTAGATGGGAGTTTTACAGTCACTTTATTTTTGGCTTACGATACGGGAACATATAATTTCAACAATTTAACGACTAAAGAAAAAGTTGTTGAATTTTTTAATAAAGAATTTCCTGATGCCGTAGAACTAATGCCCAATTTGGCTACAGAATTTTTTGAGAACCCAACAGCGCCGCTAGGAACAATCAAATGTTACCCATGGCAATACAAAGGAAAAAATATGCTGTTAGGTGATGCCGCACACGCCATTGTGCCCTTTTATGGCCAAGGAATGAATGCGTCTTTTGAAGATGTTGTAGAGTTTGATGCATTTTTGGACGCACACACTGGAGATTGGGAAAAAACCTTCAATGCATTTCAACAAAAAAGAAAAACCGATACAGATGGTATAGCCGATTTGGCTATTGATAATTTTCACGAAATGAAAGATCATGTAGCCAATCCTCTTTTTCAGAAAAAACGAGCATTAGAAATGGCTTTAGAAACAGAATTACCAAATGATTATTTTTCAAAATATTCGTTAGTAACATTTTGCGAACACATTGGTTATCATGAAGCTATGACTCGTGGCCGTGCACAAGATAAAGCCATTTTAAACATGTTAGATGACAAAGAAATTGATCAAAACATCCCAATTGATGAACTTCATAAGAAAATAAAAAAAGAAACCAATTCCATTTTGGAAGACGATAAAGTTGCAAAAACTTTACACCATTAAATACAACTTTGATTATGAGTGAAACAGTCACACCAAGAGGCGCATACCCACACACAAAACGTGTAGGTGATTTTATTTTTGTTTCGGGAACAAGTTCAAGACGAGCAGACAACTCGATTGCAGGAGTAGAAATCATAGACGCCATGGGAACCAAAAAATTAGATGCTAAAGTACAAACACAAGAAGTGCTTCAAAACATAGATAAAAATTTAGCAAAGGAAGGAGCTTCATTGGCCGATGTGGTTGATGTCACCTCATTTTTGGTCAATATGAATGATTTTGCAGATTACAACAAAGCCTATGCAGAATTTTTTAATCCTGAAAATGGCCCTACACGTACTACGGTAGCGGTACACCAACTTCCCCACCCCGATTTGGTGGTAGAGATAAAAGTAGTAGCGTATAAAAAACAAGAATAATGACCATAAAAAATTACATCAATGGAGCTTATTGCATGCCGTCAAGTCAAGATTGGCTCGATGTAATTAACCCCAGTGTAGGTGAAATTTATGGTAAACTTCCAAACTCTAACCGTGAAGATGTTCAACTTGCATATGAAGCGGCCAAAAAAGCATTTCCAGAGTGGTCCAAAACAAGTGTGGAAAAACGAAGTGCGATTTTAGCCAAAATTGCAGATTTAATTGAAGACAATTTAGAGGTTCTTGCCAAAGCTGAAAGCATGGATAATGGTAAGCCACTTTCGCTAGCTAAAACTGTAGATATCCCTAGAGCTGCAACTAATTTTAGATTTTTTAGTCAAGCAATCACTCAATTTTATAGTGAAAGCCATGAACAAATTGCAGCAAAATCAATCAATTTCACGCTTAGGCAACCAATTGGGGTTGTGGGTTGTATATCCCCTTGGAATTTACCTCTCTATTTATTCACTTGGAAAATAGCACCTGCCTTGGCTGCTGGAAATTGTGTACTAGCCAAACCTAGTGAAGTTACACCCTACACAGCATTTTTATTAGCAGAACTCTGTAGTAAAGCTGGACTCCCAAAGGGTGTACTAAACATCGTAAATGGACTAGGTTCAAGTACCGGACAAGCAATTGTGGAACATCCCAATATCAAAGCTATTTCGTTTACGGGTGGAACCAAAACCGGAGCACATATAGCACGAACGGCCGCACCATTATTTAAAAAATTATCTTTAGAATTAGGGGGGAAAAACCCTAACATTATTTTCGCTGATTGTGACTACGATAAGATGCTCACCACAACTGTAAAATCAGCTTTTGCCAACCAAGGACAAATCTGTCTCTGTGGAAGTCGAATATTTGTAGAAGCACGTATATATGAGCAATTCAAAACCGATTTCGTTAAAAAAGTCAAACAATTAAAAGTTGGCCTACCTTCCAAAGAAGATAGTGATTTAGGTGCTTTAGTTTCCGAAGATCATCTTGAAAAAGTATTGAGTTACGTTGAAAAAGCAAAACAGGAAAAAATGAATATTTTGTGTGGAGGCGAAAAGCTTACTATAGAAAATGGCAAAAACGGTTATTATATGCAACCCACCATAATAGAGGTATCTTCCAACGATTGCATATTGAATCAAGAAGAAATTTTTGGTCCGATAGTTACACTAATGGCCTTTGAAAATGATAAAGAAGCATTAGCGCTAGCTAACACTACCTCTTATGGGCTATCGGCAACAGTATGGACCAATAATTTGAAGCGAAGCTTGCACTTTTCTGAGCATTTAGAAACTGGTATTGTTTGGGTCAATTCATGGATGCAACGCGATTTGCGTACTCCATTTGGTGGTCAAAAAAATTCTGGTGTAGGTCGTGAAGGCGGTTTTGAGGTGTTGCGCTTTTTTACTGAAGCCAAAAATATATGTATTAACTATGAATAAGGTTTTATGGAATTAAATTTAAAAAATAAATCAGCACTTGTATGTGGAAGCACCCAAGGTATAGGACGAGCTGCGGCTATGGCCTTAGCGAGTGAAGGAACAAGAATTACACTTGTGGCTAGAAATGAAGAAAGACTTAAAAAAGTACTCTCTGAGTTGCCAAAATCTGCTAAGCATGATTATATAGTAGCAGATTTTTCAGATCCCCAACAACTTAAATCAAAGGTATTTGAATATCTGGCTTCAAATTCAGGGTTCCACATCTTGATAAATAACACTGGAGGGCCGAGAAGTGGCGCTATCATAGAAGCTAATTTAGAGGAATTTGAATCAGCTTTTACACAACACCTCAAATGCAATCACGTCTTGGCGCAACTGCTGGTGCCTTTTATGAAATCTGAGCAATACGGCCGTATCATCAATGTGATTTCAACTTCTGTAAAAGAACCCATTGAAGGCCTTGGCGTGAGCAATACAATCAGAAATGCCGTTGGGAACTGGAGTAAAACTTTGTCTTTTGAATTGGGTGCATTTGGTATAACTGTGAATAATGTTTTGCCTGGATTTACGGAAACGGAACGTTTGAATGAAATTATTAATATTAAGGCCAATAAAGCTGGGGTTTCATTTGAAGAAATGGAAGAAGTCATGAAAACATACACGCCAGCAAAACGCTTTGCAAAACCGGAAGAAACAGCCAATACCGTAGTGTTTTTGGCTAGTGAGGCTGCAAGCTATGTTAATGGAGTTAATATTCCTGTTGATGGTGGACGAACAAAATCTTTGTAACTTTAGAAAAATAAAACACCACATAATAATGAGTAAAATTGTATCACCACTTAATTTTAAAGCTTGGATTGAAGAAAACCGAGCCCTACTAAAACCACCTGTTGGCAATAAATGTATTTGGAAAGATGGCGAATTTATTGTCATGGTTGTCGGAGGTCCAAACAATAGAAAAGATTATCATTACAACGAAACACCTGAGTTTTTCTATCAAGTTGAAGGTGACATAATTTTAAAAATAATAGATAAAGGTATAGCTAAAGATGTACATATTAAGGAAGGGGATATTTATTTGTTACCTGCAAAAGTTCCTCACTCTCCACAACGCGGAGCCAATACTGTTGGTCTTGTGATTGAATACCCCAGAGCCAAAGACATGGAAGACGCTTTGGAATGGTACTGCACGTCTTGTCATCATCAATTGTATAGAGAACCTTTTACACTAAAAAATATTGAAACTGATATGCCAGCTATTTTTAAGCGGTTTTATTCGGATGAAGAAAAATGTACTTGTGAAAAGTGCGGTGCAAAAATGGAAGCTCCAAATAACGTATAAACCATAAATATGAAACGAAAACTGCGCATCAACGGCCATTCACATCTTCTTCCTTATCCGGAAGAAATCCCTCAGTTTATGAAAGACAAGGAGATATTTTGGGTAGATGATGAGCGTAGATATATGCTTCAAAAAGGATGGAGCAGACCTGTTACACATTCTAGTTTTTTTCTTGATGAAAAACTAGAATGGATGGAAGACAATAAGATTGATCATGCCGTAGTGTTGAATCTTTCTCAGTTGTATGGCAATGGTTTGCGTCTTGAAATGATGAAAAAAGCCTTGCGGTTTCAAAATGATTTTAATGCGAAAATTCAACAAAATCACGCCTCAAAATTCACTTGTGGCTTTGTTATTCACCCTGGATTTATTCAAGGTGCGCTATGGGAAATCGAACGCTGTGTTGAAGAGCTGGGCCTTAATGTTTTGTGTTTACCCACTCACTTCATGGATAGTATTGGGCAATGGCGAAGTGTTTTTGATCGAGAAAACGATGCTATTTTTGAATTGGCAAATAAATACAATTTAGCCATTGAAATTCATCCCTATGACGGGGATAAAATGATCAAACTCGAAAATACCTCCTGGCGGTTTCATTTGATTTGGATGTTGGCACAATGTGGAGATGCCTATCATTTCTACACCCTCAATGGTATGCAAGAACGCTTTCCAAACATAAGAACATGTTTTGCTCATGGTGGTCAAATGGCACAAATGAATCTCGGAAGACGTATTCAAGGGTTTGATGGACGCCCTGACTTGTTTGACGGAAAGACGCATCCACGTAAAGCTGTTGGTCATCCAAATATATATTTTGACACCCTTGTACACGATACCGATTCTTTCAATTTGATGTTGAAACGACAGGGTAGCAATCAAATTATTATGGGACTGGATGATCCATATCCACTTGGCGAAATGGAAAGCGAGGCACAGTCATCGTACCCAGGAAAACTATTAGATTTAGCCAAAGAACGCGATATTATTGATCAAAATCAATATGACGATATATGGGAGGATAATGTATTGCGCTGGCTATTTGGAAATGACCAAAAGAAAATAAACGATTTAACACAAAAAATTTTAGGCTAATGCACTTCATTCCTGAAGCGCTGGACCAGTATGTTGTTCAGCATTCTGAAGACGAACCAAAACTTCTTCAAGCACTCACTAGAGAAACCTATCAAAAGATCTTGCAACCACGTATGCTCAGCGGGCATTATCAAGGACGTGTATTAAGTACGCTTTCTAAGTTAATCAAACCCAAAACAATTTTAGAATTAGGAACGTTTACCGGATATTCTGCATTGTGTCTGGCTGAAGGATTGCAGGAAAATGGAGTATTGCATACAATTGATGTCAATGAAGAATTAGTAAACTTCCAAAGAAAATATTTTGATTTGTCTAAATATGGAAGTCAAATCCATCAACACCTAGGCCCTGCTTTAGAAATAATTCCAAATTTAAACACTAAGTTTGATTTGGTCTTTATAGATGCGGATAAACCAAATTACATCAACTATTTTCATGAAATCATAGAAAAATTAAATCCAGGAGGAGTGCTCCTTTCGGACAATGTGCTGTGGAGTGGAAAAGTTATCGAGCCTTTAAATGAAAATGATCAGTCTACAAAAATTGTTCTCGAATACAACCAGCTTCTTAAGGACGATGATCGCTTAGAAACAGTACTGCTGCCTATCCGCGATGGGCTCACTGTGAGCATAAAAAAATAAATTATAACTTTCGACGGACAGAGCCTGTCAAGTCTTCAATCTCGTCTTTTACCTTATTGATTTCGTCATTGACTTCTTTGGTAAGTTTAGCATCCAATCCTTGCTTTTCAGCACTGCGTTGTATTTCACCCTTAATGTCGTTAGTAGCGTTTTTTAACGTACGCATCCCCTTGCCCATACCCTTTGCTACATCGGGAATTTTATCAGCCCCAAAAACCATAATCACTATAAAAAGGATGAAAACAATTTCGGTACTGCTTATAAAAAGTGGTAAAGAATAAATCATACGACAAATATATAAAGTATTCCTCTAATTATCAGCTAAATTATTGGCCTTAAATTCGATTAACTTTTCTTGTAAATACTGAAGAATTTCTACATCACTTCTGTTAGTACAACGCAATTGGAAGTTCTCGTCATCTGAGCAAAAGAAATAAAATTCTGCGTGTAATTCTTCTGCTAGATCTTCTTGTTTAAAAAGTTTGGGGCCCACAACTTCTTTTATGTAGGTCAAAATATTCTTTTCCTTTTCGAACTTTGCAACGCGTTTGAGTTTTTTGGTACGCCCAGTGACTTTGTTCAAAAATTTATTAAAATTAAACATGACAAATGGAAAGCCCAAATACACCATTTTACCGTTATCAGCTTCATAAACACGGCTTTCTGCTTGTGTTTTTCTAACACCTGTATAACCTGGGATTCCCAAATCATAGAAATCCAAAGGGCGTTCTGCGTCAGAGTTCCCTATATCAGAGTTTAAATCACCTGTAAGAATTTTTCCAATGGTAACCTCATCGAGCTCAGTTACAGAATCATCTAAATAAACTTTAATAAAATTTTGATCGATCATTGATGCACTTACGACTATAAATTTTGGGGTATATTGTATGGACGAAAAATACAATGAATCTGAAACTTTAGCCTCAATGACAAACTCCCCTTTCGGATTGGTTGTGGCATAACGATAGGCCGATTTGTTAATTACATGAATCCCTTCAACGTTACCGTCAGCAACAACAATACCTGATAAATCATGCGTTTGCCCCCAATTTAGAATTGAAAAAAATAAAAATGATATTATAATTTCTATGCGGTAAAATCTCAAACCAATTCTTATTATATTTCATAAATTTACAAAAGATAAAAATGTTGAGCCAATAAAATCATTTAAATGAAAAAACTTCTCATTGCCAGTACATCCACAGTCCATGGAAGTGGGTATTTAGACTATCTTTTAGATGAGTTGATTCATTTCTTTAAATCTACAAAGACTATCGTTTTTATTCCTTATGCCCGCCCAGGTGGATTAAGTCACGAAGAGTACACTAAAATTGTTCAAAAAGCATTCCGGAAAATACAAAAAAATGTAATTGGTCTTCACGAATTTGAAGATCCCAAACAGGCTATTAACCAAGCTGAGGGTATTTTTGTCGGAGGTGGAAATAGTTATGTGTTGGTTGATCAACTCTATAAAAATGATCTGCTCGATACTCTAAAAGTGGCCTTAGATTCCGGAACTCCGTATCTAGGAACAAGCGCGGGAAGTAATATTTGCGGTATCTCCATGGGCACTTCCAACGATATGCCTATTGTTCATCCACAAAGCTTCGAAACTTTGGGCGTGCTTCCTTTTAATATTAATCCACACTACTTAGATCCAAATCCCGATAGTAAACATATGGGCGAAACAAGAGAAACTAGGATTAAAGAATTTCATTGCTACAATAAACAAGCTGTGATTGGGCTAAGAGAAGGAAGCTTTTTAAGTGTTCAAGGAAAGCAAATTACTCTGAAAGGTGCTTTAAATGCTCGTATTTTTGGACAAAACAAAACTCCATACGAAATTGAACCCGATTCTGATCTTAGCGATTTACGATAAGCATTAAATAGATTTTAAATAGTGGAACCCCAACTTTTTGAAACCTTGTCTTGAATAAAAATCCTGTGATAAACTATTTTCAATATAGGTATTAAGCTCAATTGTTTCGCACCCCTTTTTCTTTACATAGGTTTGAATCCACTCCATCAGCTTTGTTCCAATTCCTTGATTTCTTATTGCGTTATCAACACAGACATGATCCACTTCAACACTCCTGCCAGAATAATGACGGGTGCAAAACCACATTCCTGCTACAGCAATCAGCTGCTGATCAACATAAACCCCAACACACTCATAATTTTGAGTATTCATTTCTTTAAAGCGCTGCAAAAGTACCGCGTCTGAAAAATTGTCTTTAGCCATTATTTTGACCAAAGGAATAACTGTAGCTATTTGATCGGCAGGTATAATTTTAAATTCCATTTTTAATATTTTACAGCTCTAAAATACAACATAATTATTTGAATTATGAAGCTAAATAAAGGACGATATAATCCAAAAAACAGCTTTTTAAAAAATGAAATCTTCTTATCTTTGCGGCATAACCAACAGACATGAATAAAAAAGTAATTTTAATGATTTTGGATGGTTGGGGAACTTCACCCGACCCAAAAGTATCCGCTATTGATCACGCAAAAACACCATTTATTGATGGGCTATACACTAATTATGCACATGCTAGTCTGAGAACTGACGGCCTTCATGTTGGACTCCCAGAAGGACAAATGGGCAATAGTGAAGTTGGGCATATGAATCTTGGAGCAGGTCGTATCGTATATCAATATTTAGCTAAAATCAATTTAGCTGTATCCAACAAAACATTAGGCGAGGAAAGTGTACTAAAGCAAGTCATCGCTTATGCAAAAACCAAAAACAAACCCATTCATTTGCTCGGACTCTTGAGCGATGGCGGTGTGCATTCGCATATAAATCACTTATTTGGACTACTTGACACTTTAGAGGAAAATGATATTGACAAAGCGTACGTACATGCTTTTACAGATGGAAGAGATGTAGATCCAAAATCAGGATTTGGTTTTGTTACCGAATTAGAATCACGACTGGAAGGTTCTCCTATTCAACTTGCCTCAGTAACGGGACGATACTACGCGATGGATCGAGACAAGCGTTGGGAGCGTACAAAATTGGCTTTCGATGCTCTGGTCCATGGTAATGGAGAATTCTCAAAAGATTTGACAAAAAGCATTAAGAACAGTTATGAAGAAGATATTACTGATGAGTTTCTAAAACCAATAATCGCAACAAACCAGAACAATGAAGCAGTTGCGAAAATAGAAGAGGGTGATGTTGTATTGTTTTTTAATTTTAGAACAGATCGAGGACG
>Ga0102887_1001018_pt1 | contig 12815 bp, 13 predicted proteins | sample Colrivmet1550B02_FD_84504 | JGI IMG/M metagenome (GOLD analysis project Ga0102887, IMG submission 84504) | Estuarine microbial communities from the Columbia River estuary - metaG 1550B-02 | ecosystem: Environmental > Aquatic > Marine > Intertidal zone > Estuary | place: USA: Columbia River...
CTAAATCTACTTTTTTATTGATAGGCATCAAACGGATGTCGCCCAAATCTCCAATTCCTGTTCCGCTTAGGTGCAAATGACTGAATCCGATTGTAATTGAATCTGAATAATGATAACCAGAGCACCAATCCCATTTTGCAATTCCATTATCTGGACTTACTTGAAGCATTCCAAAAGGCACTGTTGCCCCAGGATAGGTGTGGCCCTGACCCGAAGTACCGATTAAAGGATTTACATATTTTATATAAGATTCTTTATTTTCTTTAACTTGATTTTTACATGAGGTTAGTGTCAGAACAAACAATGAAATATATAATATACTTATCTTAGCTTTTTTAATATTCAATTTATTATTAAATTTAATTAATGTAAATATTTAAAAAAACAACTGTTTAACGAATAAAATTAGACAGACGACAATAGGTTCTCGTTGAGCGTTAAAAAACATAAATATGCAAGCCAAAAGATTATTCAAAATTACTCGAAGACATCATGTACTTTTCTGGTCCGTTTATTTTTTATTGAACATGCTTAGATGGGGTAATTATTTTGATGACTATTTATATTCATTAAAAACAAACATTATTGGTTTTCCCGTACATATGATTTTGGTTTATTTAAATATTATTGTTTTAATGCCAAGGTTTGTTTACAAACGAAAATATTTTATGTACATTATTTTTCTTATTGCTTCTCTATTGTTAATGGTTTTCATGAAATTTAACCTTACCTTTTTCTTAGTAAGTGAAAATATCTGGCCAGAGGGACCTTCAGTAATTCATGATTTTACTTTTACTTATGCCATTGATATGATGATAGGAGAATTGTATGTAATAACATTTGTAACTGCAATTAAAATAACGATGGATTGGCTTGAAGAACAAAAAAGAGTTGCTGCTTTAGAAAAAATGCAATCTGATACTGAACTCTTGTTTTTAAGGTCTCAAATTTCACCTCATTTTTTCTTCAATACTCTAAATAACATCTATTCATTATCAATAGAAAAATCAGAAAAAACTCCTAGAATAATATTAAAACTTTCTGAATTAATGCGCTATTTACTCTATGAAACAAAAACAAAAAGGCAAAGTTTAGAAAAGGAAATAATTTGTATTCAAAACTATTTAGATTTAGAACGGATAAGGTATGGTGAATTATTGAAGATTAATATGAATATAAGTGGAGACATACTTGATAAGAAGATTGCTCCAATACTGCTGCTTTCTTTTGTGGAAAATGCCTTTAAACATGGTGCAAATAAAAACATTGGTAATGTGACAATTGATATTGATTTTAGAATAGTTAAAAATTTTCTTTATTTTACTATTTCTAATCCAATATCTGAAATTACCAAACACAAGCTCCTGATTAATCATTCTGGTGGTATCGGTCTAAATAATGTTAAAAAAAGACTTGCTTTAGGATATGATTCTGATGAGTACGATTTAAAGATTGATAATGAAGATAAATTATTTACTGTAAAACTTAAAATAAAAGTATAATGGCTATTAATTGTATAATTATTGATGATGAACCCTTAGCTGTCAATGTGATAAAAAATCATTTACAAGAAATTGGAAGTGTTAATATTGTTGAAACCTTTAACAGTGCTATTGAAGCCTTGAGTTTCTTAAAAGAAAACACAATAGATTTAATTTTTTTAGATATTAACATGCCATTATTAGATGGGTTAAATTTTATTAAAAGTTTAGAAAAGAAGCCATTAATAATTATTACAACTGCTTATGATGAATATGCAATAAAAACCTACGAATTAGATGTTCTTGATTATTTAGTTAAACCAATATCATTTCCAAGATTTTTAAAAGCAGTGAACAGAGCATTGAGAAAAGTGAATTCTAAAAGCTCAACTTCTAATTTAAAAATTGCCAAGAGAGAACACCTTTTTATCAAAGTAGATAAGAAGAAAATGCAAAAAATCTATTTGGATGAAATTTTAGTGATAGAATCTTTAAGGGATTATTTAAAAATAACCACGATTACAGACAGATACATAATACACAGTACGCTAAGTAATTTTACAGACAAACTACCTTCAAGTAACTTTATTCGAATTCATAGGTCCTTCACCATAGCGATAGACAAAATAGATGTAGTACAAGGAAATAGTGTAGAAATTGATGGTATTAGATACGTAATTGGTAGGTCTTATATAGAGGATGTGAAAAAAAGAATTTTAGGCTAAAATAAGGCAGTACCGTTCGAATATTATGACAAAAATCTTGTTTTGAATTCACAAAGCATAGCACATTTTAGCTGATTAAATGCTCTTTTCTTATTCTCTCAATTAAATTATCCATGGGTCTTCGTACAAAACTTGCTCCATTCAAACCTCTTTTTTTTAATTGGGTTGTAATATAATCTTTTGCATAAAATGCAATAGATCCCACAAAATGAAGAGGAACTGTTTCTAATTCTTTTAAGTATTGGGCTATATGGTTTTCTATAAATCGATCCATACCTTCATGCAGTGTTTTTTTCATGTAGGAATGTTGAATGTTTTCAAATAAAAAGATAGCAAAGCCTGCTAAATATTTGTTTGGAGTTTTGGATTGGTAGAGTTTTTTAATAACTTTTCTCTCATTTAAATTGAATTGCTTTTCAAAAACAATTCTTAATTCTTTTGGCATTTGTTTATAGTAATAGGCCTTTAACAGCTCTTTTCCAAAGTAATTTCCACTTCCCTCATCCATTACTAAAAAACCCAGAGAAGGTACTTTAGAATGAATTGATGTTCCATTAAAATAACAGCAATTAGAGCCGGTTCCTAAAATACAAACAACAGCAGGTTTAAGAGTCGTTGCATATACAGCAGCCATTATATCTTCTTCTACAACTGAGATTGCTTTTTTAAAACAAGAACTTAAAACAACTTGAATATTATTTTTACTATTTGGAGTATTACAACCAGCTCCAAAAAAGTAAATAGAAGTAATCAAATCTTTATATTCAAAGAGTTCTTTATTACTCGTAATAATTTTTTTTAATTCTTTTTTTTTTAAAATGGCAGGGTTCAAGCCTTTTGTTCTGATTCGTTTTGGAACTGCATTTAAAGAGTCTAGAAGAACCCAGTCACATTTTGTAGAACCACTTTCTGATATTAAAATCATTTGTTAGTTTTTTAATATAAGCTCATAGATGGATACTATTTTATTGAAAATTAGTTGTCCGTTTTCAAGGTTTTTGCTTTTTAAATTTATTTCTGCTGCAATTTTTCCATTCTCAATTATATTTATAATATGAAATTTTCCTTCTGGAAAATAAACCTGTAAACCATTTGTTTCATCTTGCAAATACAAATCAAATTCACCACTTATCCAGTTAAGAAATGTGTGATATCTATTTTTAGATTTAAAAATAGCATTTTTATTTAACTGATGATAAGGAGCAATAAAAGAGGTTTGGATAGTAGTTTTCAAGATTGTAGTATTAAATTTAGTGATGTTAATTGGTATTCTTTTATTAGCTCATGAAAAGAATCTCAATTGCCAATTGTTCGTCCTGATGTCTTTGTTAATAATAGTATCTTTTAAATGCCTCAATCGCTGCGTAATCTGTTAAGCCAAAATCATTATACTTTTTAGCAGTTAGACGATTCCTGTCTTCAGCTCTGACCCAAAACTCTCTAGAATCATCTCCCTGAAACATCACTCCGTCTTTTTGAGATTGGTGATAAAAAATGGCATGTCTTTTTCTTAATACTTGATCTGGACTCAGGGGAACAGCCATGTCTATTTCGTGAGATTCCCATTCATGCCATGCGCCACGATATAACCAGACCCAACAATCTTTCATGTACTTTTTAGCTTTTACTTTTTCTAACGATATAAACAAAGCATCTAAACAAACTTTATGAGTCCCATGTGGGTCAGCCAAATCTCCGGCAGCATATATTTGATGCGGTTTTATTGATTCTATTAAGTCGGTCATTATATTTATATCCTCTTGTGATAAACTGCCTTTTTTAATGGTGCCAGTTTCATAAAAAGGGAGGTTTAAAAAATGAACATTTTCATCTGATAAGCCTAAATATCTTGTGGCTGCGAGTGATTCACTCTTCCTAATAGCACCTTTTAAATATCTTACTTCTATAGAATCTACGGCATCTTTTTTTTCTTTGTTTTTTATAAAGTCAATAATGGTGTTAACTTTTTTAGAACCCTCATTTATTTCTTTAGAAATTTCTGCAAATTTTAAAGCTTCTTTGTCAGATACGGCAATATTTCCGGAAGTTTGATAGGCTACATGAACTTCATGTCCTTGTTCTATAAGCCGGTCTAAAGTACCTCCCATAGAAATAACATCATCATCTGGATGTGGACTAAAAATAATAATTCTCTTTCTTGCTGGAGAACTTCTTTCTGGCCTGTTAGAGTCATCGGCAAAAGGTTTACCACCGGGCCAACCAGTGATTGTATGCTGAAGTTTATTAAAGATTTTTATATTTAAATCGTAGGCGGTGTATCTTTGTGTTAGAAGGGCAGACATACCATTGTCATTATAATCTTTGTCTGTTAATTTTAATATAGGTTTATTTAATAAATTACTCAACCATACAATTGCCTTTAATTTTAAGTGATCATCCCAAATACAGGATTTTACTAACCAAGGAGTTTTTACACGGGTCAATTCTGCTGAGGCTTCTTCATCCATCACAAAAGTAGTATTGTTGTGTTGCTGTAAATAGGTTGCAGGTACATTAGTGCTAATTTCTCCTTCTATTGTTTCTTTAATTATTGTACTTTTATTTGATCCCCAAGCCAACAATATAATTCTACTAGCATTTTTAACAGTTCCAATACCCATGGTAATTGCTTTTCTAGGAACATTTTCTATTCCCTGGAATGAGGGCGCAGCATCTATTCGAGTGATATGATCTAAAGTAATGATTCGAGTTGCTGAGTTTGCATGAGAACCTGGTTCATTAAAACCAATATGCCCGGTTCTTCCAATCCCTAATAATTGCAAATCTAAGCCACCACTTTTTTTAATTTTCATTTCATAATCTACAAAATATTGATACAGACTTTCAAGAGGTATTGTTCCCTCCGGAATATTAATATTTTCCGGTAAAATATCTATGTGATTAAAAAGATGTTCGTGCATAAAATAAAAATAACTTTGAATGTTGTTTTTATCCATAGGGTAGTACTCATCTAAATTAAAAGTAACAACATTTTTAAAGCTCAAATTTTCTTCTTTATGCATTCTTACCAATTCTTCATATACTTTTATAGGAGAGGAACCAGTTGCTAAACCCAAGACACACTTTGATTTTTCTTTTTCTTTTTTTCTTATTAATTGTGCAATTTCCTTAGCAACTAGAATAGAAGCATCTAGAGATGATTTGTATATTATATTATGAATTTTTTCAAATCTTGTATCTTCAAATTGACCTACTGGTTGATACATCGTTTGTGCTGGATGTTGCATGTTTTTTAATTTTAAAAATAAATGTAGGACTGTTGCCCATAATTATTTAATTTTTTCGACCAAAAACAAAAAATTACCTACAAAAAACAAGATAAATTCATAAGGCATTAAGACCCATATAATGAATGCGACTAAAATACTTTGATAAAATAGAAAGATGAACTGAAAACAAAATTCAGATACATCTCCTTAAGATCATTATAAAATAAAAACCCTGTGAATCAGTTCTTTGCTTTAGAAGGTTTTTAACAGCATCTTCTTATTATGGAGAGCTGGTTATTGTTTATTTAGAAGGATTAAGTTTATAGTTATAATAAACAATGAGTTTAAAAATTGAAGAAAAGGAACCCAGTATTGAAATTTTAGGTTGTAAAATTTTGTTTTAATTGTTTTTTACAGCCCTTGTTATATTCAGAATCTACCTTTAACGAAGTCGCTATAAACGATCATATGATTATGATTATTATTCGACACCATTGGAGCACATTTGATATTTATTATTTCTTCCAAGTACCTCCATATTTATAATTAGGATTGTCTTTTTTGAGGTTTATCAGACATTTTTTACAAACAAACACCCATTCTTTGGGATTTTTATATTGTATCCTGTACATCGTAGCATAATTGATATTACAAACTTCACAAGACTTACTTCGTTGTTTCATAATTTAAAACGAAATAATAGAGTAGATTTCGTCTTCTGAAAAGGGAATTGATTACGATGATGAAAACTGTAAGCACCCTTTTTCTGTGATTTATTTGTTGACATAACTAGGCTTTATTATAAAATGATGATTTATAATTTTTATTTTCGCCTTGCTTGTATACAGTGTAACTGAACCACTCGTGAATGCAATACGCTCCTGTTTCTCCTTGTTTATTGATCGCAATAAAACCTACTTGAAAATCTTTAAAACGATCTCCAGATTTTTTCACGATCCTTCTCACTACCTCTTCACACGCTTCTTGAGGTGTTTTTCCTTGACGCATTAATTCAACTATTAAAAAACTTCCTACAGTCTTTAAGACTTCTTCTCCCATTCCTGTAGCAGTGGCTCCGCCAATTTCATTATCGATAAATAATCCTGATCCAATAATTGGAGAATCACCAACTCTACCTGCCATTTTATAGGCCAATCCGCTTGTTGTGCAGGCACCAGAAATATCACCTTTAGTATCTATTGCCAACATTCCAATAGTGTCGTGATTTTCAATATTTATAATTGGTTTATATTGTGAGGTTTCCTTCCACTTTTTCCAGGCTTTTTTTGAGGATTCAGTGAGTAAATTTTCTTTTTTAAAGCCCTGTTCATAGCCAAATTTTTCTGCACCTTTTCCAGTCAATATCACATGTGGTGTTTTTTCCATTACTTTTCTAGCTAAAGAAATAACGTGTGTAATATTTTGCACATACATGACTGCACCATAATTTCCATCTTTATCCATAATACAGGCGTCAAGGGTTACATTTCCGTCTCTGTCAGGCAATCCTCCTTTTCCTACAGAAAAGTTTTTTACATCAGCTTCTTCTATCATGCAACCTTGTTCTACAGCATCTAGAGCAGTACCCCCATTTTGAAGTACTTCCCATGCTTTGGCTGTTGCATTGGGAGTCTTCCAAGTAGCAATAACAATTGGTTTTATAGCTGAATTGCCACTTGTATATCCACTGTTGTTTTTAGTACTATTTTTGCAGCCAATAACTGAAGCTGAAGCGACCACACCTAGTGAAGATAGTGATGCGTTTTGTAAAAATTTTCTTCGTTTCATTTAGAATTATTTTATTTCAATTTCATCTACAAACAACCAAGATTTTCCGTCATAAGGAGCACCTAAATGCCATTTTGGTAGATTTCCGTATTTTTTTGCAATTACTTTGATATACCTCGCTTTTGCTGACTTAGAAAATGCCAATGTTTCAATTTTAATTTCTCCAGTATTTGTAGGGGGATTAAATGTCCAGTTCTTGTATTTTTTATAATTTACCCCATCTAATGAAGTAAATATTTTCAGGTCTCTAGGGAAAAATATCCAAGAGCGTTGATCTCTTAAAAATGAAATTTTCACATTGCTTATCAACGTATCTTTTCCTAAATCAACAACAGCATGAAGGTCTGTGTTAGAATACCCTTGCCATGTTCCTGTTCTAAAATCTTCTGTCCCGAACAGACCATCAATTAAAGCATCGTTACCTCCTGCACTGAATTGGTTTACATAGTCTGAGTATAACTTAATTTTAAGATTGGGGTTTCTTTTGTGAAAATCGGTTGAAATTACAGCACTTTTTTTATCACCTTTTTGAGCATATGTAGATAGTTTTATAGATTTATCTAAAATAAATGGTTGAGTATATCTTTTAAAATCTCCTTTGGACCCTTTTCTAAAAAATATAGTAGCATCTTTTTGAACACATTCCAAGGCAATTTCAGTACTTCCTTTAAAAACAATCTCTCCTTTTTTAATAAATGGTGCAGGAATTATTTTAAAATCTTTAATTTCTGTAGATGGAATAAATGCGTTATTTGTTCCCCAACTTGTTGGTTTGTTGGTCATTTCAAAAACTAAATTTCCTCCATTCATAATATCTGTATGATTGATAAAAGAGTAAACATAGTCATTTCCGTTTAACTGCACTGCTTGAATGTATTTATTTTCTTTTGAGTTGTTTTTTGCTTCAACGGTGAAGGTATTGCCATTTTCTAAATTGAAGGTTCCTTTATTAAATAAGGGGCTTCCAATAATATACTGATTTGATCCTGGCGTAACCGGATAAAACCCCAAAGAACTAAAAACATACCAAGCACTCATCTGACCACAATCTTCATTTCCTGAGATTCCATCTGGAGAATTTGTATACAATTCGGTTAAAATCTGACGAGTCCTTTCTTGTGTTTTATGAGGTTTGTTTATGAAATTATATAAATAAGCCATGTGATGACTTGGTTCATTACCATGTGCATATTGGCCAATTAAGCCTGTAATATCTACTTGATTTCTGCCTGAAGTTTTATCCTCTGCCACAAAGAGTTTGTCTAACTGTTCTTCCAATACATTTTTCCCTCCCAATAAATTGATAAACCCAGTAATATCTTGAGGGACATAAAAACTATACTGCCAAGAGTTGGCCTCTGTATAATTAAAATTTACCTCATAAGGATCAAAAGGAGCAAACCATGTGTTTCTAAAACGACCTCTCATAAATTTGGAGCTAGGATCAAAAACATTCTTATAGTTTTGAGCTCGCTCAAGAAAAGTTTTGTAATCTTCTTCTTCCCCCATTGATTTTGCCATCTTAGCAATAGACCAATCATCATAGGCATATTCTAATGTCTTAGAGACAGATTCTGATTCTTTTTCTACGGGAATGAACCCAATTTTTTTATAAGAGTCTAGGCCAAGTTTATCTTGTAAAGCAGAGTGTTTCATAGCCTCTAAAGCTTTTTTTGTATCATAATTTCGAATTCCTTTCAGATAAGCATCTGCAATTACAGGCACGGCATGATATCCAATCATACAGTCCGTATAATTTCCTGCTAAATCCCAAATTGGCATAATGCCACCTTCCTCATACTTTGCTAAAAAAGTATTGATAAAATCATTGGTTCTCTCTGGTTCTATAATGGTATATAAAGGATGGGCAGCTCGGTAGGTATCCCATAATGAAAACACAGTATAATATTCAAAATCTTTTGTTTGGTGAATGTTTAAATCCATTCCTCGGTATCTGCCATCTACATCTTGGTATAGGTTTGGAGCAAGCATGGTGTGATACAAAGCTGTATAAAAATTTGTTTTGTTATTGAGATCATCTGCCTCAATAACTATTTTTTTTAGTTGTTGTTCCCAATTTTGTTGGGCTTCTTTCTTTATGTCTTCAAAAGAGTTGTTTCCAATTTCTTGCTCTAAATTTTGTTTGGCTCCTTGTTCATCTACTGCCGAAATTCCAATTTTAATTAAAACGGGTTCATTGTTAGGATTGATAAACTCAAAACTTTCTTTTGTCGGGGATGCTTCATAAAGTCTTTCCCATTCTTTTACAGGATGTGAAAACTGGATGTAATAAAATAAACGCTGGTCTGTAGCCCAGGCTTTAGAGTGTCTAAAACCACTCACTTCTTTCTCGTTAATGATCGCTATTTTAAAGTCATTTAATTCATCTCGGTGTTCCAGATCTAATATCAGAACCTGATTTTTAGAAGATGGATATTGATACTTATGCATTCCACTTCGTTTAGAAACTGTTAATTCTACATCAATATTAGTAGTGTCTAAATGCACTTTATAGTAGCCTGGTTTTGCCACTTCATTTTCATGTGAAAAATGAGCTCGATATCCTTCTTTACCGTCTGCACCGTTATTAAAAATTGCTTTATTTGTTGGCATCAATAGAATATCTCCGTAATCAGAAACTCCAGTTCCACTTAGATGAGTATGCGAAAACCCGTAGATATACTTATCAGAATAATGATATCCAGAGCAGCCATCCCAACCATCTAGACGAGTATCTGGGCTTAATTGCATCATTCCAAACGGCATAGTAGCTCCGGGATACGTATGTCCATGACCTCCTGTACCAATGAAAGGATTTACAAACTTAATTAAAGAATTTTCTTTATTTTCTGGCTGATTATTACAAGAATATAACATCAAAAAAAATACAAGAATATATATATTATCTATTTTAACTTTTTTAATATTCATTTTTAATTCGAATTTGAGCTAAGTAAAAATGAAAAAAAATTACTTTTCAATTAATTAAATTAGACAAACAACTACTGAGTTAAGCCAGACGTTAAAAACATCCATGAATTAACAAAAAATGATGCAATTTAATTTTCATTCAAATAGATTGTTAACTTTACACCACAATATACTAAATGAAAACATACCTTTATTTAAAATTATTAATAATTATACTATTCACAGGATATGGTCCTGAAATAGATAAAATAACTGAACCTTCTATTATCCCTGAAGGAAAACAAGGAGTCGATCATAAATCATGGATATTTGTTGATGAACTTATTATAGAGTAATTATGATATTAGAAATTTGTGCTAATTCTTATCAATCTGCTATGAATGCTGAAAAAGCTGGAGCCCACAGAATAGAGTTATGTTCTGAATTATCTGTTGGTGGCGTTACACCCTCATATGGGTTACTTAAAAAAGTGATGCACAGTATAAGTATTCCCGTACAGGTTTTAATACGCCCTAGAAGTGGGGATTTTAGCTATTCTAATTCAGAATTTGAAATCATGAAAGAAAATATTTTACAATGCAAAGCCTTGGGTTGTGCTGGAATAGTTTCTGGAGTACTACACGAAAATAACACCATAGACATAGAAAGAACCAGAGAATTAATCAAACTTTCTAACCCCATGTCTTTTACTTATCACAGAGCTTTTGACGAGGTGTCAAAACCAAAAGAATCTCTTCTAAAATTAATTGAGATAGGGGTCGATAGATTGTTGAGTTCTGGTCTACAAGAAAAAGCATCAGATGGAATTGAATTATTAATTGAACTTCGAAATACAGCACAAAACAAACTTACCATACTGCCTGGTAGTGGTATAAATCTAGAAAATTGTATGCTTTTTAAAAATGCTGGTTTTACAGAAATACATACTTCTGCCTCAAGAGAAATAAAAGGTAATTCTCATTCTTATTTTGGGAAAACGTCACAAACAGTCTCTGATATACAAGCCATCAAAAACATTATAGAAAGCATAGGGTAAGTGGTTATTTCGAGATAATTGTAGGTTTTAAATCCCTTTCATCGCATAAAAATTGTTGTTGTAAACCTTACAATCCTTAATTCGTTGTTTTTCGGCTCACAAAGAACGTATCTCTTTTGTTACATCTGGATTTTAAATAGAAAATAGTTCTAATTAGTTTTTTATCAACCTACGTCTGTTTTTTTTATTCAGAATCAAAAAATAAACTCCATTTGACAATGAGCTACCATTAATTTTAAAATTTTTAGAGCTTGGAGTTACTGAAAAAATTTTACGCCCAACTACATCAAATAATTCAATTGATTCAAGATTTACTGACGAACTGATCTTCCAATAATTTTGTGTTGGATTCGGTGAAATATTTAGATCATTTATAGGATCATCTTCAATAGAAAGACTAGATGCTACATTTACAGTTCTAGTTACTTCTTCAGCGCTATTTGAGCTGGTGTCCTTTACATTATAGGTGATCGTGTAGGTCCCAACAGTATCAGTATCAACATTGTTTACAGTTACAATGCTTTCCGTAATATCCCCATCATAGTTGTCACTTGCAGTTGCACCGGTATCGTTATAGGTGTTACCTACTTGAACAGTAACAGAGGCATCACCAAGCAATGTAATTACTGGAGCAATAGTGTCTTCGATGACATTTATATAACCAATCTTTTGAGCTTCACTAGAAATATTTTGATTTGCTTCACTAGATAAAACTACGTTGGAGAATTCAAAAGTATATTGCCCTGCATCTATTGTGTTTTCAATAAATATAGGAAGTCTTAAAATAGTGTTATCACCAGAAACAATATACTCATTACTGATTGTGTAGATTATAAATCGATAGTGATTGTTTCCTAATGAAGATATTGAAGTTGTGAAGTTATTTAAGGTCGAGGTTTCAACGACATTTTCTATGTCAAAAGTGAATCCTTCAGGGATGTTTAAATCGAATTGTAATCCTCTTATGTTTTCGTTATTTGCTAGATTTATAGCGATCTTACTTGAAGTATTTTTTAACACATTTATATCTGAAATAGTCAAATAATTGGATGTAAACACATTGCTAACTATATTTATATTTTGCTGTTTTTCAGTTGAGTTGTCTTTAATTTCACCAAGTTGGCCCATGTTAAAAAATGACTCAACTTTTTTTGACTTAGCATAGTAAACGTTGTCTTTCACATTGTTTTTAAACTTTACGGCCAGTTCAGCTGGATCAAAATTTCTTTTGTTTAGCGATGTTGCACTGAGTATTTGAGCTAATGAAATTTGAGTAAACAAGAGGAATAGTATTATTTTATTCATTACGATTATTTTCTTAAAACTAAGATAATTAAATTATAGTTATTTCTGTAATAATACACATCCTGATCAAAAAAAATACTCAGTACTGTTTTTCTTTTTTTTACTACCAAATACTTTTTCATAAATTAAAATTGATAAAAAAATTTAATAAAATTGTCAAATAGTTGAATAAAAAGGTGGCTAAGACAAGTATAAAAATGAATTCAAAAAATTAAAGAATGTTAAATATTATAAAAATATTTCCTCTGCATGTTTTAACTGTGATTTAATTGTTATACACACTGAGTGGAATGAATTCAAATTATTAAATTTTAAAAAA
>Ga0102887_1001028_pt1 | contig 12742 bp, 9 predicted proteins | sample Colrivmet1550B02_FD_84504 | JGI IMG/M metagenome (GOLD analysis project Ga0102887, IMG submission 84504) | Estuarine microbial communities from the Columbia River estuary - metaG 1550B-02 | ecosystem: Environmental > Aquatic > Marine > Intertidal zone > Estuary | place: USA: Columbia River...
AAAGTGATATGGGTCACCAGTCCCATCGTTTAGCGAGATCGCAAGTCCGGCGGCAACCACCTCCTGGAAACTCTCGGGTGCAGTGGGCATAGCTTCCAAGACACAGGCCAAAGCTGCATTTTCTTGTGAAACCGGCAGCCCGTACTGCTGCCCCTGGTAGGCAAAGGCCTGAATGGCACCGGGTATAAAGCCCTCGGCAACGCCAGAAACATCAATGGGTTCGAGCTTTCCGGCAGTAACCAACTCTGGCTGCCAGTCATAACTGCCAAGAATTATGTCGGGACCAGTGCCCGTACCGGCACCTAGAAAATCTGGCTGCAGGTTCTCCTTGACCACAAGGTTGACTCGGGTTCCGGTGTCCATCAAAAACTGTGCTGCGACAACCTCCAGACCCAGCGCTTGTGCTTCGCTCACCCAGACAGTTATTTCTGTTGGAGAGTCGGCTTGGACCTGGACAGCAGGCGTTGATGTCTCTGGCACGACCTCGGCACTAGAGCAACCAGTTGCGAGAAAAAGCACGGTAGCCGCCGCGGCTACCTGCCGGCTGAGTGCCTGTTTCAAGTTGATCCCCTAGCTGTTCCTAAACCAAAAACAATAGCTGCATTTCGTTTGCAGATTTTGCAGTTTCTAACAGTCTATTTCGGGTGTAATTTTTTAGTGAATCGCTGGGTGCAAGCGCTTACTTCGCTCTATGCTTTTGCCCATGCAAACCACATTCTCTGAATCGAAACCAGGCGCCGAGTGGTGGCGTTCGGCAGTCATTTACCAGATCTACCCGCGCTCTTTTGCAGATGGCAATGGCGATGGAATTGGCGACATCCCGGGAATTATATCTAGGTTGGACTCACTTGCCGAGCTCGGGATTGATGCGATCTGGTGTTCACCCCTAACCAAGTCTCCGCAAAAGGATGCTGGCTACGACGTGTCAGATTACAGAGACATTGAACCCCTGTTTGGAACCTTGCAGGACTTTGATGATTTGGTTGAGAAAGCCGGCGAGCGTGGAATTCGAATCATCATGGACCTGGTTCCAAACCACTCCTCGGAGGAGCACGTCTGGTTCAAAGAGGCCTTAGCTGCCCAGCCGGGCTCAGCGGCCAGAAACCGCTACATGTTCAGAGATGGAAAGGGTGAAAGCGGCGAACTTCCACCAAACAACTGGGAATCTGTGTTCGGTGGCGCCGCCTGGACCAGGATCACAGAAGCTGATGGCAGATTAGGCCAGTGGTACCTGCACATTTTTGACAAATCACAACCGGACTTCAACTGGGAAAACCCCGAGGTCATGGAGGAGTTCGACAGCGTCCTGCGCTTTTGGCTGGACCGTGGAGCAGCGGGATTCAGAATTGACGTTGCTCACGGAATAGTGAAACTGCAGGGGCTTCCGGATGTGGTGTCAAACGATTCGACGATGGATGGAGTTGACAACAACGGGTCAGCTCCCCAAGCTGACTTGCCGCCCCACCCTTTTTGGGGCCTAGACGGTGTTCACGAAATAAATCGACGCTGGCGCAAAGTTCTGGATGAGTACCAAGATCGCGCCATGTGCGCTGAAGCCTGGGTGATGCCGCTTTCGAGAATGGCAACCTGGGTTAGGCCGGACGAATATCACCAGACTTTCAACTTCGCGTTTCTGGAAACCCAGTGGAACAAAGACAAGATGATGGCAGTAGTAGACGAATCAATCGCGGAGTTTTCGCATGTGGGTGCTCCCGCAACCTGGGTTTTATCAAACCATGACGTGATTCGTCACACGACCAGATTGTCCTACGACAAGGTTCCGCCTCAGGGAGATGGAATTGGCCCTGACTACCCACAACCGGACGAAGCACTGGGCCTCAAGCGCGGCCGAGCCGCAAGCGCGATGATGCTTGGGCTGCCAGGCGGCGCTTACTTGTATCAGGGTGAAGAACTCGGGCTTCCTGAGCACACCATGCTGGAGGGTTCAGTCAGACAGGACCCGACCTACTTCCGGACTAATGGCGAAAGAGTTGGCCGAGACGGATGCCGAGTTCCGATCCCATGGGAGTCAGATCAGAACGCGTTTGGCTTCAGCACAACGGGCAAGTCCTGGTTGTCTCAGCCAGAAAACTTTAAGAACTACGCCAGGGCGACCCAGGATGGCGTTGTCGGCTCAACGCTCGAGATGTACAAGTCCCTGCTGCAGTTGCGAAAGCACCATGCTCTTGGGCACGGATCGCTTGAGTGGCGAAATGAGCTTGTTCCAGCGGGCGCATGCGCCTACCAAAATGGTCCGGTGCTGGTGGTTGTGAATTTCACAAACGAACCATTTACCCTTCCCGCGGGAGAGCTGCTTGTGACTACTCAGCTAGACCTTGCCGCTGAAGGCCTCCTTGAAGCAGACCAGGTTGCTTGGATCAGGGCCTGAGTGCTAAAGCATGATGCCGTAGCCGGTGCTGAATGGTGGCGCTCCGGGGTGATTTATCAGATTTACCCGCGTTCATTCGCAGATTCAAACGGCGATGGCATGGGCGACCTGGTCGGCATCACAAAACACCTTGGAGACATAGCCGATCTTGGCGTGGATGCGGTTTGGCTTAGCCCTTTTTATCCGTCACCTCAAAAAGATGCTGGCTACGATGTCTCAGACTACAAGGGCGTTGACCCGCTTTTTGGCTCGCTTGCAGACTTTGACGCGCTTGTTGATAGAGCGCACGAACTAAACCTACGGGTAATGATTGACCTGGTTCCAAACCACACATCGGACCAACACGAATGGTTCCAGGAGGCGCTTGTGAGTCCGGTGGGCAGTGCTACCCGGAACTACTACCACTTCAAAGAAGGCAAAGGCAAAAACGGCGAGCTGCCTCCAAATAACTGGCAGAGCATGTTTGGTGGCCCAGCTTGGACCAGACTGGAAGACGGTCAGTGGTATCTCCACCTGTTTGACTCCTCACAACCTGATTTGAATTGGGAAAACCCTGCCGTGCACAAGGAGTTCGAAGCCATTTTGAGATTTTGGCTGGACCGAGGCATCGACGGCTTTCGGGTAGATCAGCCTCATGCCATGGCCAAGGCCGAAGGACTTCCGGACCACCCCTACGTCGAGACCGCAGGCGCTGGTTTCGTTGAAGGCCAAGCTGATCCACCGATGTGGTTCCAGGACTCAGTGCACGAGATCTTCAGGTCTTGGCGAAACATCCTGGAGAGCTACCCGGGAGACCGCGCAATGTGTGGGGAGGCCTACGTCCTTCCGCTATCGAAGATGGCTCTTTGGGTGAGACCGGACGAGTTTCACCAAACCTTTAATTTCCGTTTTCTAGATGCCGGCTGGGATAAGCAGGCGCTGGTCAGCGCAATTAATGAGTCGTTTGCAGCTTTCGACGCCGTTGGTGCTCCCAGCACCTGGGTCCTGAACAACCACGATGTCATCCGCCACGTGTCACGCTTCGGTGGTGACTTTGGAAGAACCACTGCCTCTGATGGCATTGGTCCTGATGCGGTGCAACCGGACAATGCTCTGGGCTTAGTAAAGGCAAGAGCTGCAACCCTGTTCATGCTGGGTCTTCCTGGCGCAAGTTACCTTTATCAGGGCGAGGAGCTTGGTCTGCCAGAGCACACGACCCTTGAGGCCAAATTCCGTCAAGATCCAACATTTTTTAGAACCAGTGGCAAGCGCGTGGGCCGCGATGGTGCCAGGGTGCCACTGCCTTGGCGCAAGGGCGGAACCACAAACGGATTCACAGCTGCCGAAACTGCCTGGCTGCCACAGCCGGAGAGCTTCGCAGAGCTAAGTCGCGATCAGCAAACAGCTGCCGACTCAACTCTTGGAATGTATAAAGCTGCCCTCAAGGTTCGAAGCGAACTGGGGCTTGGCCAGGGTTCGTTCTCCTGGGTAGCAGAAGACACAGTGCTGTCTTATCAGAACCAAGATGTGCTCGTGATTCACAATTTTGGAGACTCTCCAGCAACGCTTCCCGAAGGTGAAGTGCTGATTACGTCGGCGACGCTAGGGTCTGGAAAGCTTCCCGCCAACGTCACCGCCTGGCTCAGGGTTTAGTCCGCGAACTCTTTTCTTGGCCACCAGAAGTGCTTGCCGGTGATAAATGCCATGGCTGGGACGATGATGGTTCTAACCAACAAGGTATCCAACAAGACACCGATGCACACGATCGTTCCAACCTGAGCTAGCGCAATCAGAGGCAGCACACCCAAAACGGCAAACACAGCCGCGAGCAAAATACCGGCCGAGGTGATGACGCCGCCGGTAGCGCCAAGCGCCTTACGCATTCCCTCTCTGGTTCCAAGTTTCTTGGCTTCTTCCTGAGCACGGGTGACCAGGAAGATGCTGTAGTCAACGCCAAGCGCGACTAGGAACAAGAACGCCAGGATGAAAACCGAAAGATCCAGAGCTGGGAACCCAAAAATGTTCTGGAACACGAACCAGCTTGCGCCAACTGCGGAGAAGAACGACCCCACCACCGCAAGCAGCAGCAGCACAGGAGTCAGCAGTGACCGGAGCAGCAGGATCAGAATCAGGAACACCGAAATCAGGATCAGTGGAACAAGTAGCGCCTGGTCTCTGGCGGTTGCGTCTTCAGAATCTAGAGTGGTGGCATCTTGACCGCCAACCAGGGCAATGCTGGTCTCTGGCAGCGCATCAAGTGCGACCCTGAGCTCTTTCACGATTAACAATGCCTCGGCAGACTCAGGGCTTGCATTCAGGACCGCGTCAACCTGCGTGAATTCCCCGTTGGTGGCACCAACGCGAACCTCATCGACGCCGGAAACGGCCGAGGCAAGCTCAACGGCCTGGTCAACCGACTCATTCGAAATAATCATCTGAGTCGGTGTCGCACTTCCGGCAGAGAAGCTCTTGGCAAGAACTTCCTGGCCAACAACTGCCTCAGGTTTCTCGATAAAGATTTCGGTGGCACTCAAACCGGTCTTCACTCCGATTCCACCCGAGGCAAGAATCGCCAAAACTGCCACACCGGCAGAAGCGACAATGACTGGGCGCTTAGAAACTGACTTGCCAAGTTTTGCCCATAGCGACTTATCGTTGCGGTTCACGCCACCAACTTTTGGCACCAGTGGCCAGAAAATTCCGCGCGGGAAAATCACCAGTGCCGCGGGCAGAATCAACAATCCAGCTATCATCGCGACCACAATTCCAACTGCGGACACCAACCCCAGCACCTGGCGGCCCTCGATCTCAGCCAGTAGCAGCAGGGCCAGGGCAACCGCAACGGTAGACCCCGAAGCCAGGATAGCTGGGCCAGCACCACGCAATGCGGTTCGCATGGCCTCCCTGCGATCTTCAAGAACTAGCAGCTCCTCGCGATATCTGGCAATCAGCAGCAGCGCGTAGTTGGTTCCAGCACCAAAGACCAGCACCGAAAGAATTCCGGTGACCGAAGCATCCGGAGTGAAGCCGAGTGCCTCAGCGGCTCTTCTTGCCAGAATGCCGGCCATGCCGTCTGCGGTACCAACCACGATAAGTGGAATCAACCAGAGCACTGGTGACCGGTAGGTAATTAGCAATAGCAGCGCTACTACCGAGGCAGTCACGGCCAAGAGACTGAAGTCCGCCCCCTCAAAGATTGATCCGACGTCCTTGATGAAGGCTTCCGGGCCGGTGACGTAAACCTGCATTCCCCCAGGCATCCCAATCGGCGCAATCTCGCGCATGGTGTCAACACGATAGGTAGTCTCTTCAAAAGAATCGGTAATTGCTAGCGGAACCGAAATCAAAGCGGTTGTGCCGTCTTCAGAAATTGCCGCTGGCGGAACAAACTTCTCACCCTGAACCTCTAGGTTCGTAAACTCCACAAACTTTTCGTTGGCGCCGCCTGCAGGCATCATTAGGTTCGGATCAAATGTCCCCTGCAACCAAGTCAGTTGCTCCTCGGTGAATTTCGATTCGGAGGTATAGACGATGAATGCAGCCGACGCATCGGAACTTGGCAGCTCATCCTGGAGCTTGGCCACCTGAACCGACTCAGCAGTATCAGGAAGGCCAGTGCCCGGAGTGGTTTCAGTGGCCTCAGTGTTGAACACCGTAAAGGCAAGACTGGCAAAGATTAGACCAATCAACATGGTGACCGGTGCTGTTTTCTTGCCGGTAATAAATTTCAGAAGACCGTTCATGAATAATTTCCCCTATCCAAAAAAACACTATCGCAGCCAGCCAAAAAAGCCTTAAACCATAAAGGCCCCGGATTCCGGGGCCTTGGTGGCTAGTGAGGGATTCGAACCCCCGAAGTCGATGACAGCTGATTTACAGTCAGATCCCTTTGGCCGCTTGGGTAACTAGCCGTTGCGTAGTCACGCAGCTAGAAAGAATAGCCGATATTCCGAATCCAGGTAGCGGTTATTGACTGGAAGCCTTTACAGTAATTGAAATGGTAGGCATTATTGAGGTCGCTCAGCACGCTGGAGTTTCGACAGCGACCGTTTCCAGGGCGCTAAATGGCAAGGCAAACGTGTCCGCCAGAGCTCGGGAACAGGTTCTGAAATCGGCGCGGGAGCTGGGATATGTTGCCTCATCCTCGGCCTACACACTTGCAACCGGCAAAACTAAAAACATCGGCGTGGTCATGCCGTTTGTGGACCGCTGGTTTTTCTCCTCGGTTCTAGAAGGTGCGGTCAATGCCCTTGTGAACAGGGGTTATGACGTAACTCTCTACAGCCTTTCCGGTGGAAAAGACAACCGAGCGCGGATTTTCGATGAGCTCGTGCTCCGCAAAAGAGTTGATGGCGTTCTAACCGTTGGCGTAAAAATCTCCGAGGCTGAGCTGGCGAAGCTGACTGAGCTAGAAAAGCCAATCATCGGTGTCGGTGGCCCAATTCCTGGAACCCGAACGATTGCTATCGATGACGAGGGGGCCGGCCGGCTCGCGACCTCCCACCTGATTTCCCTGGGGCATACCAAGGTCGGCATGATTTCCGGCTCCCCGGTAACAGAAATGGATTTTCATCAGCCGCACCTAAGAAGGACCGGCTACCAGGAAGCCCTACTTGATGCCAACCTCAGTTTTGATCCGCAGTGGGAGGCCCAGGGTGACTTCACGGTCGGCGGCGGTTACTTCGCCGCTAAGCAGCTGTTTGGTAACCCCCAAAATGCCCCGACCGCTATCTTCTGCGCCTCCGACGAAATGGGCTTTGGAGCAATCCAGGCAGCTCGTGACCTGGGGCTAAGAGTTCCCCAAGATGTAAGCGTGATTGGCATCGATGGACATCCACTTGGAGAGTTCTATGGCCTATCCACGGTTGACCAGTCAGTGCAACAGCAGGGTGCCAAGGCAGCAAACACGCTTGTGGATATCTTGGAGTCAAATGACCCCAAGGCTCAAGAAAACTTCGAGTCCATAACATTCTGGCCAATTGACTTAGTTGTGAGAAGCTCAACAGCCAGACGCACACTCTAGCTAGAGTAGACAAATGGCAGATTCATCATTCGACGTAGTAAGCAAGGTTGAGCAGCAAGAGGCGGACAACGCTCTGAACCAGGCGGCCAAGGAAGTTGAGCAGCGCTACGACTTCAAAAACACCGACGCGAGCATTAGCTGGAGCGGTGAAACAGTTTTGATCAAGGCAAACTCGGAGGAACGAGCCAAGGCGGTGCTGGACGTGTTCCATACCAAGCTGATCAAGCGCGGAATCTCACTGAAGTCTCTGGATTCCGGTGAGCCGTTCCCTTCTGGGAAAGAGATTCGCATCGAGAGCAAGCTCAAGGCCGGAATCGACCAGGAGAATGCCAAAAAGATCACCAAGTTGATTCGCGACCAGGGCCCGAAGAGTGCCAAGGCGCAGATTCAGGGTGACGAACTTCGCGTTAGTTCAAAGAGCCGCGATGACCTTCAGGAAATCATTGCCCTGCTAAAGGGTGCCGATCTTCCGGTTGACCTTCAGTTCGTAAACTACCGCTAGCCCATAGCTAGGTAGCCGGTGCCGCTGCCGGTGATCGAAAACAGGTTGGCAGACCGGATAAACGCTGCTTCACCGGGACCCAGTTTCTCCATCTCGCCCAGTGAGTTAGAAAGCACTATCTCCCCAGCGATGCAAACCAGAATCGCGCTGTCCACTAGCTTCAAATCGATCAGCATTCGATCGCTACTTGGACTAACTTGATAAACCTTGAAATCTGGCACTCCGACTGGATACTCCACCAGCCCGCTGGCAATGTTTTTGGCACTTACCTTTGGGTGCTCCAGTGGTTCAAACTCGAGCACCTGCATGAGTTCTTCCCTGTCCAGCGGCTTGCTGGTTAAGCCCCCTCGAAGCACATTGTCGCTGGCGGCCATCACCTCAACACCTAGCCCGGCTAGGTAACTGTGAATGTTGCCAGCTGGCAAATACAGCGCCTGGCCCGGCTCGAGCGTGACTAGGTTCATGAGAACCGAAACCGCAATCCCGGAATCCAGCGGATATTCGTGGTTCAGCTGCTCAGTCAACTGTTTCCGCTCAGGATCAAGCACTGCGGCTTGCTCAACCAACTGACCGACAAGTGCTGAACTGGACTCCAGCGCGAACCTGGTGGCAGCCTTTAATCCGCCCTGTCTGAATGCCTGCAGCCAGTCGTGGAATATCGGACTGGCGCTTGCAAGCAATCCCAGATCACGCTCGATGTCTTTCAGAGGCCTAAAGCCACAAAGTGCCGAAAAGTCAGAGACTGCAACAATCAGCTCGGGCTTGTGGTTATCGTCCTGATAGCTGGGGTTTCCCAAGCCAAACTGCTCACTGGCACGTTCCCTGGTCGGGTGGGCCTGGATGGACAGCGGCTTTGCGGCAGCCAGGAGCTTCACTAAATATGGGAGATCGCCAACGCGCTCCAGCAAATTTCCACCGATTGGATCGTCTATTTCTGAGGGGTCCAGTTTGTGAGATCCGAACCACACCTCTGCCTGTGGCTGACCGCTAGAATCGGTGCGCATTAGGCCAGGAATTAGCTCGAGGGAGCCCCAAGCATATAGCTTCGGTTCGTTTTTTAATCGATAGATGCTCACGCAGTTAGCCTATCGACCCGCATCCTCATTGATGATGATGGAAATCGGTCCAGTTGGTGGAGCGGCGGCATCAAGCTCGCTGCGCCTAGCGCGCTTGGCATAGCTGGCGGCAATCAGACCCGACCCCACAGCCAGGGCAATCGGGAAGAAGAACGCAAGCGACAGGCCCACTCCCTGTGACAGGGCGCCCATCATGGTCTTCGCACCAATCGAAATGGTCGAGTTCACGAGGCTAAGTCGGCTAACAGCCCAAGAGGTTGGAACGCCAGGGATGTGACCGGCGGCTGAGTAAAAGGCCGGTGACACCGGCGCCAAGCCAAGGCCGGCAAGGCCCCACAAGACAGCGGTCACAAACATCCCTAATTGCACGCTGACTCCTGCGACCGCTGGCGAAATAACAGCCGATAGTGCCAATGCAATTGCCGCCAAGTAGGCACCTCTGGAAGCAATCATGTGCGGGTGGAACTTGGTGGCAAGATTGGTCATCGACAGCCTGCCAATAATCATTCCCACCATGAAGGCTGCGAACGGTATTGACCTCAGTGCAACGTCAACGTTCAAAACGTCGCGGGCGAACACAGCGGCCCAGTCAATGATCGCCACTTCGGGGTAAATGCCACAAAACAAGCCAGCTGCCAGCAACCACAACTCAGGTGGCATTTGATAGAACTTGCGCTTAACCGCAGCCTCTTTTTCCTCGAGGTGACCATCCTCGGATGGGGCCAACAACCAGCGCAACACAAATTCAAAGATCACAACCGTGACAACGGCGACAATGATCAGAAAAACCTCGAGGCTTAGGAACACCGTGGCTAAACCCCCGGTAATCGCCGCTCCCACTGCACCCAAGCTCCAGCCAGCGTGCATGCGGCCGATGATGTTAATGCTTATCTGCTTTTGCAGCAGCACCGCATGCGAGTTAACACTCACTCCCAAAAGCGACATGAAAAAACCAAAGGTTGCATTTATGAAAAACCAGATGAACGGATCATCGGTGTAGGCCAGGGCAACCAAAAAAATCATTCCGCCGTAATTGGAAAACCGAATTACAGTCCTAGAACCAAATCGCATCATCAGTCTTGATGCAAAAAACAACGGAGTGATCGAACCGATAACACCTAGGCCGATGATGGTTCCCCAGGTCGCAAACGACACATCTAGCCGGTCTATGAATTCTGGAACCCAGGCCACCGAGGATAGCGCGGCGTGACCCATTGCGACAAAAGTGGCAAGAGTTGCTATCTGCGCTTTCCGTAGTCGGGCGCCAGGCAGACGAGTCAAAAACTATCCCTTTGAAATTTTGAGGATCTCTTCGCGATCGAAGAGCTTTATTCTCTCGCGTCCAGCTGCTTCTCCCAAAGCTTTTTCTTGCGCATCAATCTTCAGCCACTTCTCCCAGTCGATGTAGTCGACGCCCCTGGCTCGCAGGGTTTCCAAGATTTGATCCTCGTTTGGCCGCTCCGGCTGCCACCAGGAGGACTTGTCGGCAATGACATTGCCGATGGTTTCGATTGCATCTGCCTTGGTGTGGCCGATCAGGCCCACTGGGCCGCGCTTAATCCAACCGGTGCAGTAAACCCCCGGGATCTGCTGCCCCGACTCATTAATAACTCGGCCAGCCTCATTCGAAATAACTCCGGAAGCTGCATCGAAGGGAATCTGATCCACTGGCGATCCGTAGTAGCCAACTGCTCGGTAGACAGCCTGCACTGGAAATTCTTGAAACTCACCGGTTGGAACAACGCCACCGTTGCCATCAAGCTTGGTGCGCTCAATCTTCAGCCCGGAGACCTTCCCATCGGTGCCGATGATCTCCACCGGGCTGGCAAAGAAATGCAGGTGAAGTCTTCTAGCTTCTGACTCCTGTGGATTCTCTCGCAGGGTCTCAAGGGTTTTGACCATGACCCGAACCTGGTTGTTGCTCTCAATGGCCGCGGTTGAACCCTCGTCATACTGGAAGTCCTCGTCATACACAATCGACTGAACACCCTCGACGTGCAGAGCTTCTCTAAGCTCCAGTGGTGAGAACTTGACCTGGGCAGGCCCGCGCCTACCGAAGACGTGCACGTCGGTCACCGGCGAGGATGAAAGTCCCTTGTGAACGTGATCTGGGATGTCTGTTGGAAGTAGGTCATCGGGCAGCTTGGCCAGCATTCTGGCAACGTCAAGTGCAACGTTTCCGTTGCCGATCACTGCGATCTGTTTTGCATCTAGCGGCCAGGTGAGCCCGACATCTGGGTGTGAGTCGTACCAGTTCACAAAATCAGCAGCTCCGTAAGACCCATCAAGGTCAACACCTGGAATAGCAAGCGGGGCATCCTTGATTGCTCCGGTTGCAAAAATCACAGCGTTGTAGTGGCTCTTTAGGTCATCCAGGGTGATGTCCCGGCCGTAGCGCACGTTTCCGAAAAAGCGAATGTCTCCGCGGTCAAGCACCTCGTAGAGTGCCCGGATGATTCCCTTGATTCTTGGGTGATCTGGGGCCACTCCGTAGCGAACCAGACCATATGGTGCTGGCAGCAAATCAAACAGATCAATCGAGACATCAAAGTCCCGCTCTGCCTTCAAGATTAGATCCGAGGCATAGATGCCAGCCGGGCCGGCACCTATAACCGCAAGTCGAAGCTTGGACATGTGTTTCCTCTAGCCTTTTCGATCAACTACGGCCCGAGCAAAAGCTTCAAGGGCCTTACGTACTCTACTGTCTGGAAGGTCGGAGAGTGCATCGATGGCTTTATCCGCCCAGCGCAAAGTCTCTAGCCGCGCCTGCTCCATCACCTGATGTTCGCGCAGCCGGACCAAAATTTCTGGCAGCGTGGACTCGTCGAGGTGCTCCGTGATATCAACCAACAGCTGCTTAGAGGCCGGGTCTTCATGATCTGCCAGCAGCAGCACTGGAAGCGTTGGCACACCAGCCAAGAGGTCGGTTCCGGCGATCTTTCCGCTCTGCGACTTCGTTGACTGAATGTCGATGATGTCGTCAACAAGCTGGAACGCAACCCCAATGCTTTCGCCAAATTCCTTCAGAGGCTTCTGGTAGCTCTCGCTGGCACCAGAGAGCATGGCGCCGAGTTGAGCCGAAAGTGCGATCAGTGATCCAGTCTTATCCCGCAAGACCTGGATGTAGTGCTCAAGCGAGTCTTCCCCGTCCTGCGGGCCAATCGTTTCATGGAGCTGGCCCAGAACCAACTGCTCAAACACCTGCGCCTGCAATTGAAGTGCTTCCTGGCCAAGTCCTGACACGAGGTTTGATGCCCTTGCAAAAAGTAGGTCTCCGGTCAAAATCGCAACGTTGTTGCCCCAAACCATGTGGGCGGTCGCTACCCCACGCCTAGAGTCAGCCTGGTCCATAACGTCGTCGTGGTAGAGGGTTGCAAGGTGAGTGATCTCCATCACTACCGCGGCATCAAGCACATCGTCATTACCCGGAGTTCCAAGGTGCGAGGTAAGCAGCGTGAGCACTGGGCGAAGCCTTTTGCCTCCGGCTCTGGCCAAATGAGAAGCCATGGTGTCAACCAGCTTTTCAGCCTGGCTGGTTGCTTCAGCTAACCGGAGCTCAACTTTTTCGAGTGAGTTTTCAAGATCTGACAGCAGAGCCTTGTCTGTTATCAGTCGCAGCTGGCTCGGTAGCGCTATCTTCATTTCTCCCTAATTGCAGAATGAATAGCAACCACACCAAAGCTCAAATTCTTCCATTTGGTCTTGGCGAAGCCGGCAGCAGTGATGTCTTTGGCAAGTTCTGCCTGATCTGGCCAGGCTGCAATTGACTCAGA
>Ga0102887_1001031_pt1 | contig 12725 bp, 10 predicted proteins | sample Colrivmet1550B02_FD_84504 | JGI IMG/M metagenome (GOLD analysis project Ga0102887, IMG submission 84504) | Estuarine microbial communities from the Columbia River estuary - metaG 1550B-02 | ecosystem: Environmental > Aquatic > Marine > Intertidal zone > Estuary | place: USA: Columbia River...
CATTAAAAATTTCAAAGAAAACATCAGCGGCAACAACAGAATTAATTGTGATCTGCATTGAGTCTTCAAATTTTTTTGAGAGTAACGTGACTTCCTTTTTGCGCAGGCTATCAAGATGTATTATTTCAGGATTTATGTTCAATTCATAGAACTTACCATTTGTTAATTTTCCTGATTCATCAGCAATAACAAGAATGCTATCATTCTTAAAACACACACTTTCTTTTTGACTGAAATGGTTGAATTTAATTTTTTGGATAAAGCCCTTAAAGAAAGCGTCACGGTGAAAATCAGAAATAAGCCACAATTTATTTTGTGCAAGGAGCACTAAATGCCTTAAGTCTTTGCTGAATGCGGCATCGGTAATCCAACTTTCTGTTAAAATATCTCCAGTAAAGAAACTGTCTACACGGCTTATAGCATGGTCTCCTTCTCGATTGGGTATTTTGTAGAGGTACGTGTAACCAGAATAAGGCTTTGTTCTATTTTTTGTAAAGAGGTAAATTCTATCAAACCTCACTATTATCGCCTCCGCATCATAGTTGCGCTTAGCTATTGCTGGCGGATAAGCTTGTTGATCTTTGTAGGCAATATTAATTTTTGATGCAAAAACTTCTGAGTTATTATAAATGTCAGCAGCACGAATTTTATATATCACTAAATCTTGCCGTTTGTTGTAATTATTACCTATGTCACCAATGTAGACAAAACCGTTTTGGTCTTTTGTAATGGTTTCCCAATCTTTGTTTTTGGCATTTACGACTCTTACTTTTTTTATGACTTCACCTTTTGCATTCAGCACAAAAATTTCATTAGAATTCCCACTGTCGTTTATCGCTAAAAAGGTATTGTCTTTTCCTTTAATAATTCCAGAGATTTCTTCGAGTTCTGAAGAGAGTTGTGAAATCGTTTTTAACCTCTCCTGTCCAAAAATTGGTTGAGCGATAATTTGGATGAAAATGACTAGCCTAAATATGTATGATAGAGCTGTCTCCATAGCTTAAAAATCTAAAATTATTAGCAAGTGCATAGTCATACAATTGGTTCCATTTTCCTTTGGTGGCTGCTGCAACTAAAAGAAGTAAAGTGCTTTTAGGTTGATGAAAATTAGTGACAATAGTATCAATCATTCTAAAAGAATAGCCAGGCCCAATCATTAATTGAGTTTTGGTAAAAAGGTCTTTTCCTTGCATATGATTTAACAAGCGCGTTAAGGACTCTTCAGCAGAAATGTCTTGTGGCAAATCATATGCATCCCATTGACCAAGTTCTAAATTAATATCTCCAGAATTGTTTATTAATTTGACCCCAAGCCAATACAGGCTTTCTAAAGTTCTAACTGATGTTGTTCCGACTGCAGTTCTAGAACCTTTGTGCGCTAAAAGTCTAGAAATGAAATCAGAAGAAATATGAATTTCCTCAAAATGCATTTCATGGTCTGATACAATTTCAGAACTCACCGGTTTAAATGTTCCAGCTCCAACATGTAATGTTGCATTTAAAATTTCGTGATTATTCTTTATTAACTGATCTAAAATTTCATCTGTAAAATGAAGCCCAGCAGTTGGGGCAGCTACTGAACCATTATTTTTAGCATAAACGGTTTGATACCGAACTTTGTCAGACTCTTCGTCTTTACGATTCAAGTAAGGGGGAAGGGGAGTGTGACCGGCTTCTTCTAGTATTTCGGCAAATGTTAAGTCGCCAGTCCAGCTAAATTTTATTTCGTAGCCTTGACCACGCCTCTCTAATCTTTCAGCTTTCAACTGATGTGTATTTAAAGCGATTTCCAAAAATCCAGACTTCCACTTTTTTGCTCGTCCAACCAAACAATAAAAGACAATCTCATTTTTTATAGCCATCGCTTGTTGAACTTCTAATCCAACGGGTTCAAGGCAAAATATTTCAATAGGTGTCGTGCCTTCACTTTTGTAAAACAACAATCGGGCTTGAACCACCTTGGTGTTGTTCATCACGATTTGCGTTTCGGGCTTTAGAAGGTCGGTTATTTTATCAAAAGTATACTGAGCTATTTCTCCGTTATTATAGTTCAATAATTTAGATTGATCACGACTCGCTAAAGGATATTTAGCAATGCGCTCATCTGGTAAAACGTAATCAAAATCATCAATCTTTAAATCGGAGAAATGCATGTGCCAAATTTAGACGTAAAAGAGAACTTAATATTCTAAATCTACAATTATTGGAAAATGATCGGAATAGGCTTTGTGCACGACTTCGTAATTAAAAGCTTTAAATTTTTTATCATGAAAAATATAATCTATGCGCAACGGTAAATAGTACTTTTCAAACATTGGGACAGTTGTTGAAAAACCGCTTCCGCTATGCACAAAACTATCCATCAAATCTTTACCTACCTCATGATAAGCATAAGACCCTGGAGGATCATTTAAGTCACCGCAAAAAACTATCGGAAGAGTACTGTTTTGAATAAAATCTGATAGGACTTTAGTTTGCTTTCCTCTAATTTTATATGCATCCAATAAGGGCCTGATAAGTTTCCGTTTCTGTATTTCTATTTCATGCTGAGTGAGCTCACTGTCTTTTAAATGACTTAAGTTCGACTTGTCTAAACCGATTGATTTTAAATGTGCATTTATAATTCGAACTGTATCTTTCTTTGAAAGAAGCACATCTGCATATATAAACTTTTGATAATTACCGCCTTCCGTTTCGAAGTCTACAGTTCCCTTATTTACAATTTTGTAGTTACTGTAAATGGCAAGACCAAACGTGTTGTTTTTTAAATAGACATGCTTGTATCGGTAGCTGAAACGAGGCATACCTTTGAATTTTCGATATTCCTGAATACAAAGAATATCTGGCGCTTCACTTTCTATTGTCGCATCAATTCCTCTAGTATTTTCTTCCCAACCTTCGTTTAGCCGATAGTTGAATGCTCTAACATTGTACGTCATAACCTTAATATGATTATCGCTTGTCATTTTTTTGTGTTGACCATTCCCTTGAAAAAGATGTCCGAGTTGAGGAAAGCCTATGAGGATGCAGAACAACGAAAAAAAGATGTGTTTTTTTAAAGTGATCAGCCAGAAAATGACAAATAGCATGTTAGTACCAAGAAGAATAGGATAGGCTAAACCAAGTAACCCGAAAAACGGAATAAGAGATGGGTTTATAAAATTAGCGAGGTAAGAAAAAAGTAAAAGAAACCCGAATGGAATATTCAGGATGTACATCATTTTTTGAAAAAAGGACAGACTTTTCACGAATTAGTTGTTGCCAAATTTGAATAAAAACGCTTTTTCCTCTTTAGAAAGATTGTCGTAACCGCTAATTTTAATTTTATCCAAAATTTCATTTAAACGATCTTGCTCGTTTTGGCTATGCCCAGATGATTTGCTTTTTCTTGTTTCAGATTTATGAACCGTTCTCAATTTGGGCTTAGACTTAAATAATCTGCCAATAGCATCGAGATAAGCATAAACGGTATCGCTCCAATCTTTACCTTTTTTTAATTGGGCGACAAGGAAATACCCAAATAACGCTCCGCCAAAATGCGCGAGCATTCCTCCTGGATTTTCAAAATTTGAAAAGGCGATCAAATCACTAAAAAATAAAAATATAATTATTTGCCACAATTTGACTTCTAAAACAAAAAACAGTTTCACCGGAAGGTTTGGAACATAAATAGCAATGGCGGCTACCACTCCCCATATTCCTGCCGAAGCACCTAATAAATACCCACTACCGAAAACAGGGAATAGATTGTACATAACGAAATACAATACCCCTCCGAAAATACCACCACCTAAATAGGCTGTAACTAAACGCTTGCCACCTAAATATTCTAAAAACATGGTTCCCACAAAATAGAACAAAATCAAATTCCAGAAAATGTGACTAAAACTTACATGTAAAAACATGTAACTGAAAAGGGTCCAAGGCCTTGTTATAAAAGTTAAAGCATCAGAGGGCATGGCTAACCATACTTCAATATTTTCTTGCCAATTGTTACTTGGACCAGCTATGAGGTTTCCAAAAATCTTGATTAAAACCATGGCTAGAAAAACAGCAAGATTGATGTAAATCAATCGCGTTAGTTCCGAGCCCGTTTTAAACTGATGTTTTATTTGATCTGTTAAGTTCATTAATATTGTCTGAATTGATCTTTTTTCCAATAGCGAATAAGGAAGTAGCCTACTATCATTCCGCCAAGGTGCGCAGTGTGTGCAATTCCATCATTAGAATTTACAATTCCACTGTACAATTCTAACGCTCCGTAACCTGCGACAAAGTATTTTACTTTAATTGGAATAGCAAAATAAAGATAAACCGTCTGGTTGGGGAATGTCATTCCAAAAGCTAATAAAATTCCAAACACAGCGCCAGAAGCACCAAGCACTTGAGTATTCAGCACATTAAACGCGGACTGTATAAAGCCTATGTATTCTGGAGGGTATTTTGCCCCTTCTTGGATGCCATTTTTTATTAATTCAGGTGGTATTTGACTTATATTTTGAAAATAAGTAAAGGCCTCAATTCCCATAAAAATAGCAGATGCGCCAAAACCTGTTACCAAATAAAAGATTAAGAATTTTTTTCCACCCCACATATTCTCAAGCGCGTTCCCAAACATCCACAAAGCGAACATGTTAAAAAACAAGTGTCCAAAAGTGCCATGCATAAACATATGAGTGACAATTTGATATGGGCTAAATTCATCAGAAGCTGGAAAATGCAAACCGAAAATGCTCCACAGGTTTACTATTTCTGCGTTGTATAAAGAAAAAGTAGCTACGAAAAACAACCCATTTATTATGAGAAGGTTCTTAATTACTGGAGGAAGCAAGCTAAAGCCGCCTGGTCTTAATGATTGCATTAATTAAAAAATTTGTCTAGTTCGTTAAAATCAACTTGCGCTAAAGTAGGTTTGCCTCCTAACGATAAATAGGGGTTACCTGTTGCAAACAATTTGTCCATAAGGCCTAATTGTTCCTCTTCGCTTAAATGTTGATGGTGAAAAGTAGCTGCCCTTACTGCTAAGCGTTCTGCTAGTTTTTTATACTTGTTTATTTCGAAGTCACGGTTCTCGCTTTTCGCGGATTCAAGTAACTCTTCTATCACTGATTTAATTTCACCCTCACTGATATGCAAAGGCGCTCCATTTATTACGACCATCTGCGGGCCAACAAAATTTAAGTCAAATCCTAGAGCCACCAATTCAGTTTGAATGTCTTTTAAGACTTTCATGTCTCCAGCTGCCAGGTTAAGGCTAACTGGAAATAAAATTTGCTGAGAAAGTGCAGAATGATTTTCGAGTTGGTTAATAAAATCTTGGTAAAAGATTCGTTCTAAAGCACGTTTCGTATTTAAAATGGTCAATCCCGATTGAACAGAGTACAAGATGTATTTGTTACTCAACACTAAAGGTGTTTGTTTCTTTTCGTTAAAAGAAACACTCATTTCAATTTGTTCTTCTTTAGGCTCTTCTTCTAATCCTTCAAAAAGCTTCTCCCAATTTTGATTGGGATCGAGTTGCTCACCTCGAGCACGTTTCCCTGCAGTGCGGATTACTGTATCTTGTTTAAAGGGATTGTATTCAGGGTCTATGTCAATTCTAGGTGGTGGCGTAACTGTACCCGGACGTGCTGGCGGAACATGAAATTGAAGATCAGCGTCAAAATCTATACTTGGTGTAACATTAAATTGTCCTAAGGACTTTTTAATGGATGATTTTAAAATTGCAAAAATTAGATGCTCGTCTTCAAATTTAATTTCCGTTTTAGTCGGATGAATGTTTACATCGATTTTTGAAGGGTCGATGTCCATGAAAACAAAATAAGATGGATGTTGATCGCTAGAAATTAAGCCGTCAAAAGCATCTACAATAGCGCGATGTAAAAATGGACTCTTAATAAAACGGTTGTTTACAAAGAAAAACTGTTCACCTCGCGTGCGCTTAGCATGACTAGGTTTAATAATGAATCCACTGAGATTCACTAAGTCAGTATCTTCTAAAATGGGAACCAGGCGTTCGTTGTATTTATTGCCGAATACAGCAACAATGCGCTGGCGCAGATTTCCTTTTGCCAAATTAAAAATCTCAGTCTTGTTGTGTGTTAATCGAAATTGAATATCAGGATGTGCCAATGATACACGCTCAAACTCATCAATTATATGTTTGAATTCAATTTGATTAGACTTTAAGAAATTTCGCCTTGCCGGAATGTTAAAAAACAGATTCTTTATAGAAATAGTAGTTCCTTTAACACCAGATGTATAGTCTTGTTCGGTTACTTTGCTTCCTTCTATTTTAATAATAGAAGCTAAATCATCTGTTTCTGTTTTTGATTTGCATTGCACTTGAGCCACGGCAGCAATACTTGCCAAAGCTTCGCCTCTAAAGCCTTTTGTGTGTAAGTTGAATAAATCTTGAGCAGATTTAATTTTAGACGTTGCATGTCTTTCAAATGCCATGCGAATGTCAGTTTCAGACATCCCGGCACCATTGTCGGTTACCTGCATGAGCGATTTGCCTGCGTCTAAAACTACAAGATGTATTTCTGTAGCTTTTGCATCAATCGCATTTTCTAATAATTCCTTTACAGCAGAAGCGGGTCTTTGTACTACCTCTCCAGCCGCAATTTGATTTGCCACATTATCTGGCAGCAATACAATTTTGTTTCCCATTAAATCGGGTTGCTCAATTAAATATCCAATAAATTAGTCCAGCAATAACTGTGGCAATAACCATAACACGTATCATGCTGCTGCCACTATTACCTGTCAACCTTCTCTGACTCCAAGAATCCCTTAAATGCTCTCGATATAATCCAGAGTCAAACTTTGCTTCACCCTGCGGAGCTTCATATCTAGCCCTTAGTTTAGCCAAACGTTCTTCTCGTTCGTTATAGTAACGAGGTTGTAAATTAAACTCCTTTGGTTTTTGTTGCTTAAAAAGGCCAAATCTTAACATACAATCTTTTCTTTAAAACAAAGTTAACAGATGTAACGCATACTTGCAGAACTTGTGCCAAAATGCTTTGGCTAATTAAAAATAAGATGTTTATATAAAGGGTAACACCAGCTGTTTTTTACACACAATTTTTGTGATACTTGCAATTCAATACTTCAAAATGAAAAACTTTTTCATCTCCATATTTTTACTCACAGGTTTGCTGGCTTCTCTGTCCTCAAAAGGACAGGCAATCTTTCAAACTAAAAAAGCTAAATCGTGGGCAGACAGTGTTTTGCTTGATATGTCTATCGATGAAAAAATCGGTCAGCTTTTTATGGTTTCAGCTTACAGTAATTTGGGCGAAGCACACACGAGTGAAGTACTTGAGCAAATTAAAAAATACCATGTGGGTGGATTGATCTTTTTTCAAGGTGGTCCAGTGAGGCAGGCACATCTAACGAATTTGTACCAATCTAAATCTGAACTTCCTTTAATGATTGGAATGGATGCAGAATGGGGGTTAAGCATGCGATTAGATAGTACTTTCAAGTTTCCTTGGGCTATGACTGTTGGGGCTGTTCAGGATACCGAACTAGTTTACAATATCGGATTAGAAATGGGCAATCAATGCAAACGACTTCGAGTACATATCAATTTTGCACCTGTTCTAGACATAAACACTAACCCTGATAACCCGATAATTAATGCCCGTAGTTTTGGTCAGAATAAAGAGGCCGTTACTTGGCATGCATACGAAATGATGAAAGGCATGCAGGATGCTGGAGTATTGGCGTGTGGAAAACATTTTCCTGGGCACGGAGACACTGACAAAGATTCGCATAAGACTTTACCATCTGTCAATTTTGACATGACGAGATTGGAAGAAGTAGAATTGTATCCTTTTAGAGAGCTTTCTAAAAAAGGGTTGGCATCTGTCATGGTTGCTCACCTAAATGTACCTGCAATTGACAATTCGGGAACACCAACTTCAGTTTCAGAAAAGGCGGTGCAAGAGTTACTTATAGATAAAATGGGTTTTGATGGTTTGATTTTAACGGATGCTTTAAACATGGCAGGGGTAGCGAATACTTACGGCCCAGGTGATGTTGAGTTAAAATCGTTTTTAGCTGGAAATGATATTCTTTTGATGCCTAAGGATTTAGAATTAGCAAGAACAAAACTAAAAGGTGCGTTAAGAAATGAAACTATAACAGATGAGCAACTAGATTATCGAGTTAGAAAAATATTGATGGCCAAATATTGGCTGCATATTGACAAGCAGGGAAAAGTTGAAACAAAGAATTTGATTAAAGATTTAAATTCTATTCGTGCTGAAGTTTTAAGGAAACAGTTGATGCAATCGGCAATTACTTTAATGGTAAATAAAGAAAGTGTTTTGCCCATTAAAGATCTTAAGGATAAAAAGTTCGCATGTATTACAATGGGAGTTGAGCAAGGCAAGGAGTTTGCTAAAACCTTGAGTTATTACGATGATGTTGATCACTTCTCTTTTGACGGGAAGAATGGAAATGAAATCTTGAATAAGCTTGGAGAATATGACAAGGTCTTTGTTGGAGTGTATACATCAAATAAGAATCCATGGAAAAGTTACAAGATTAAAGAGGACGTAAAATTATTTGTAAAGAAGATTTCGCTTCAATCTTCAATGATTATTACTGTTTTTGCCAACCCTTACTCAATGCGAGACTTTAAAGAAGCAGAACTGGCTGACGCTGTTATAATGGGCTACCAAAATAACAAGGAAGCCGAGCAGGCAGCAGCACAACTCATATTTGGAGGGATAAGTTCGAAAGGCAAAATACCTGTAAACATTACAAGTTTGTTTGACGCGGGTTATGGAATTCAAAAGGAAGGTATTTCCCGCCTAGCTTACGCACTACCGGAAGAAGTAGGGGTTGACAGAAATAAATTGGTGGGTATTGATTCGATTGCCAATTGGGCTATTGCTCAGAAAGCTACACCAGGATGCCAAATTTTGGTAGCTAAAGATGGTAAAGTTTTTTACAATAAGTCATTTGGTCATCAGACCTATGAGAAATACAATGAAATAACCGATGAAGATATCTACGATTTAGCATCCATAACTAAAATTGGGGCTACACTACCTACTCTTATGCGGCTCTATGAACGCGGTTATTTTAGCCTTGACGATCCTCTGGTTAAACTCATTCCAGAAGCAAAAGGGACTAATAAAGAAAACCTTGTAGTTAAAGACATATTGACGCATAAAGCAGGATTGGAACCATGGGTTCCTTTTTTTTTAGCCACACTTAAAGATCAAAAACCGAGTGACGAGTTTTATTCAAAAAAACCGAATGAATATTTGAATTCTCAAGTTGCAAGGGACTTATATAACAATGAGAATTATGAGGATGTTATGCTCAAAACCATTCTAGAAACTGGTTTGGGCCAACCTAAGTACAAGTATTCAGATTTGGGTTATTATTTATTTAAGAGATATGTGGAAAGCACACTTCATGAAGCAATAGAAAACTATACCAATGATGAGTTCTACGAACCGCTAGGAGCAACTACATTGGGTTATTTACCTCGGCAAAGATTTGCAGAAGATCGCTTAGTTCCAACAGAGCACGATCGTTATTTTAGATACCAGTTAATAAGAGGTTATGTTCATGATCAAGGCGCAGCTATGACGGGAGGCGTTGGCGGACATGCAGGGCTGTTTTCAAATGCAAATGATTTGGCAAAGCTGATGCAGATGTATTTACAAGGTGGATACTATGGCGGAAAACGATATTTAAAAGAAACCACCCTGAAAGAATTTACGAAATGTGAATTCTGTAAAGAAGACAACAGAAGGGGAATTGGGTTTGATAAACCCCAAATCAGTGGGCCTGGACCCGCTTGCGACTGTGTTTCTAAATTGAGTTTTGGTCATACGGGTTTTACAGGAACTATTGCTTGGGCAGATCCGGATGAGAATATCGTTTACGTGTTTTTATCAAATAGAGTTTATCCAGATGCTGAAAACAAAAAGCTAATCACAACAAGTGTGAGAACAAATATTCAAGAAGAAATTTATCGCTCTTTAAATACCTATGAACAATGAAAAAAGTAACAATTCTATTTCTGCTCATCTTTTCAAATTATGGATTTAGCCAAGAAGAAGAGTTAGGCTTAAATATCAAAGATGAAAATGGACTTAAGCAAGGAGCATGGGTTGTCTATACTCCGAAAGGAAATGCACTTTCTTTAACCACTTTTAAAGACGATAGCTATCATGGTATTCGAATTAAATTTTATTCGGATAGAAATATGATGCGATTGCAAGAACATTACAAAATGGGCATTCAGAGTGGTGACCAATTTTACTACGATACTGGCGGAAGATTAATAAGGAAAGAGACTTTCATTGATGGAATTAGAAATGGCCCTTATTTAACGTATTACAATACCAAAAAGAAAAAGGAAGAGCATTTCTACTTAAATGGAAACAAACACGGTGTATGCACTTGGTACTATGATGATGGCGATAAAATGTCTGAGTACACATACGTAAACGGAAACATTGAGGGAGAAGTAAAGAATTACTATAAAGGAGATATTTTAAAGAGTAGTGTTACTTTCGAAAACAACGAAATGAACGGTACTTACCAAGAGTTTTATAAAGAAGAAGGAACGTTAAAAATAGAAGGCGTTTATAAAGTTGGTAAGAAAGAAGGTATTTGGACGTACTACACTCCTAATGGTAAGAAAGAAAGAGCCGAGAAATACCGAAACGGAAATATAATATGAATATAGGTGTAGTGTGTTATCCAACGTTTGGAGGGAGTGGAGTAGTAGCTACAGAGCTTGGTGTTTACATGGCTGCGCAAGGCCATAAAGTTCATTTTATTACGTATAGCCAACCAGTGCGTTTAGATATTCTAGCAGAGAATATATACTACCACGAGGTGAATGTTCATGACTATCCACTATTCGAGTACCAGCCATACGAACTTGCGCTTTGCAGTAAAATGGTAGATACTGTTTTGAACGAGAATATTGACTTGCTACACGTGCATTATGCCATCCCTCATGCATATGCTGCGATAACAGCAAAACAGATATTAAAAGAGAAAGGAATAAACATTCCAGTTGTAACTACACTTCATGGTACTGACATTACTTTGGTGGGTAAGAATCCTTCATACAAGCCAGCAGTAACTTACAGTATTAACCATTCTGATATTGTTACCTGTGTTTCTGAAAGTCTAAAAAAAGACACACTTAAGTTCTTTGTAGTTAGAAAAGATATAACAGTTATTCCAAATTTCATAGATCCAACCCTTTACGATAATGTCAAAACAGATGCGCGTTCTAATCTGGCTGAGCCGCATCAAAAAATTGTGGTTCATGTTTCCAACTTTAGAAAAGTAAAACGTATTGATGATGTTATTTCCATTTTTGATCTCATCAATAAGGAATTGGATGCAAAGCTTATTCTTATAGGAGAAGGGCCTGAACGTGAACGAGCAGAGTTACAGGCCAAACAATTGGGTATTCTTGACAAGCTTGTATTTCTTGGAAAGACGAATGATGTAGAGCGTGTTCTTTGCATGTCAGACATCTTTCTGTTGCCTTCAGAGACAGAAAGTTTTGGTTTAGCTGCGTTGGAAGCAATGGCGGCTAGCTTGCCAGTTATCTCATCCAACACAGGTGGATTACCTGAGGTTAATGTGCATGGTGAGACTGGTTATTTAGCCGATGTAGGCGATGTAGAAGCCATGTCTAAGTATGCCTTAAACATATTAAAAGATGGAGAAACGCATTTGAAATTTAAAAGAGGAGCACTCGCTAGAGCAAAAACGTTTACAGTGAAATCTATCCTTCCACTTTATTTAGATATCTATAAAAAGGCGATTGACTTGGTGAAAGAGCATCAAAATTAGAGCTCAATAAGGTCTTAAAAAAAAGAAGCTCGGAGTTTGTAAAAACTCCGAGCCTCACACCAAACCAATAAACCTAAGCTACCCTAAAAAGGTGTTTAAAGATAATCCTTCTTTTTGTTAAAACAAACTAATACCATGGAAACCAGTCTTTTAACTTTATTTCATAAAGGTAATAGACGAAACTTACTGAAACTGAAACTGAATTTTTTTGGTCGAATAATCCAGCTGTATTGGCTTAATATCCAATATGCTTGACAATTCATCTTGGTATTAATGATCCGCTAATAAAGTTCTTTGTGTTTTTCGTTCGCTCCATATTTAGTAGTAATCATTAGATAAAATGAAATGCCGTTGAAGTCGCCTTAAATTTTAATCCTTATTTCAAGAGAGCATCTTTCATCTTCTCTTTATCTGCCTTGCTTAATTCTAAATTTCCATCTTGGCCATTGTTGAAATGAAATTCAAGATTTGTATTTATAAAATTATTCTGTCCATCAAACTCTTTGCAAAGTCCACAAATTGAACTGTGAAACCACAGTTGAACTTTTTCGATTTGACTCATTTTGTTTTCTTCTTTCTTGATAACAAGCAATGAGGCCTGTTCGCAAGACAACATGAGCCTAGACATAAGTCCTTTCATACTATTAAATTTTAAACTGTAAATAATTCCTAAAACACACGCCAAAAGTTGGGTGTGCACAAAACCCAAAAAAAAAGACGCAGCTTGATTTTTTTACTTACAGTAGGAACCTACAAGCACATAAAGAAATATAAACCTAAACAGAACATTTAGATTTAAACACACTAGTAAACCCTTGTTATAACTAGGGTCTAGAGCCGGTTGACTCACCGACTAAAAAAATAAATATTTA
>Ga0102887_1001033_pt1 | contig 12712 bp, 10 predicted proteins | sample Colrivmet1550B02_FD_84504 | JGI IMG/M metagenome (GOLD analysis project Ga0102887, IMG submission 84504) | Estuarine microbial communities from the Columbia River estuary - metaG 1550B-02 | ecosystem: Environmental > Aquatic > Marine > Intertidal zone > Estuary | place: USA: Columbia River...
AGTTAAAGCTTTTTAACTCGCTGCGGATCTCTGTAATAAGTTCTGTGAAACTCACAAAATATAAAATGATTTTTAAAGGATAAGATTATGTCAGTTATCAATACTAATGTATCAGCAACTCTTACCAGCAACGCGCTGGCTAAAAACGACCGCGCTATGAGTCAATCGATGGAGCGCCTTTCAACTGGTCAGCGCATTAACTCAGCGTCAGACGATGCCGCAGGCCTGGCGATTTCCTCAAAAATGACTTCTCAAATCCGCGGACTCGATCAGGCTGTGCGCAACGGCAACGACGCGATTTCCATGGTCCAAACTGCCGATGGCGCCATGGTTGAAGTCACCAATATGCTCCAGCGTATGCGTGAATTAGCCGTCCAGAGTGCTTCAGACACCAACACCAGCACTGACAGGACAGCCTTAAACACTGAGTTCACTGCCTTAACAGCGCAGATTGAGGCGACTATGGATAATACTCAGTGGAACGGCCAAGACTTGCTAGACGGAGATTCAGCATCGCTAAGCTTTCAAGTGGGAGCTAACGCATCTCAAACCATCACCGTGACTACGCTAGCGGATATGCAAACGGCAGGAACTGCATTTTCCTCCCTAGCAAACACATCATCTCAAACAACCCTTGCAACCCTAGTAATTACCGATGGTACTAAAGCAGCCAACTCGATTAAGGGCATCGATTCCGCTCTCGCAGTAGTGAATACAAAAAGAGCAGAGCTTGGCTCAACTGTAAATCGTCTCGAATATGCAGTTGATAACCTGGCCAATGTATCCCAGAACGCAAGTGCCTCGCGCAGCCGTGTCCAAGATGCAAACTATGCCACTGAATCAACTGAGCTGGCGCGCACGCAGATTATCCAGCAAGCTGGCACGGCAATGTTGGCCCAGGCAAATCAGCAGTCTCAGTCAGTCCTTGCATTGCTTAAGTAAGGTTAAAAAGGATTTCAGAGCAAAATGTAAAGCAACAATCAAAAAACCCGGCCAACGTGTCGGGTTTTTTAATGGCTTCGACAAATATTTTTGGTTATAACCTAAAGCTTTGACCAGTTTTGACGATCTTTAAAGCGAGCCACTCTTTTTAAAACTAAAGTTAAAAACTATTTTTCAGAGGTCAGAATCATGTCAGTTATCAACACTAATGTATCAGCAACAATTACCAGCAACGCACTGGCTAAAAACGACCGCGCCATGAGTCAGTCTATGGAGCGCCTTTCAACTGGACAACGTATTAACTCAGCGTCAGATGATGCCGCAGGTCTGGCGATTGCGTCAAAAATGACTTCGCAAATCCGCGGACTCGATCAGGCAGTGCGCAACGGCAACGACGCGATCTCCATGATCCAAACCGCCGATGGCGCCATGGTTGAAGTCACCAATATGCTCCAACGCATGCGTGAAATAGCCGTTCAGGGCGCGTCAGACACCAACACAGCAACGGATCGCGATGCCCTAGATATTGAGTTTCAATCTCTTGAAGATCAGATCCAAGAGATCTCGGAGAACACTCAATGGAACGGTACAAACATCTTGGATGGTCAGCTTGGTCAAGTTGACTTTCAGATCGGTGCTAACGCATCACAGACTGTGAGCGTCACCTTTGCGGACTTAAATACCGACCAGGGTACTGCTTCGGCGACGTTGTCTTTAGCAGGTGTGTTTACTACTCTGGACGGTAGCACAGCGACCGACGATTTAGAGGTCCTGGATCTTCAGAATAAAGCGAACGCTACTACTGCAATCACTCAGGTTGACAAAGCGATCCAGAATATCAATGCTCACCGCGCAACTTTGGGCTCGACCATAAATAGAATCGAATATGCGGTTGATAATCTGGCCAATGTTTCGCAGAACGCTAGCGCTTCGCGCAGCCGCGTTCAGGATGCTAACTACGCCACCGAATCAACTGAACTAGCGCGCACGCAGATTATCCAGCAAGCTGGTACAGCGATGTTGGCCCAGGCCAACCAGCAGTCTCAGTCAGTGCTGGCGCTGCTTAAGTAAAATCGCCAGTCAGTTGCCTGGCATTTTGCCTAGTAACAGGATCAAAAAAAGACCCGGCTACTCGCCGGGTTTTTTTGTGCTCGATAAATCGCACCGCTCGACCAGAGTAAATCCTTAGGCAAAAAAATACCTGCAAGATGCAGGTATATAATGAACTGGTCACGCAGGGGAAAGGTTAATCAGAATTGTACATATTCGCCAGTGACTCCAGCTGCCCAGTAAGGTATTTCTTGGTGCCATCCATCTTTTCCAACATCGAATCCATGGCGGCAAACTGGGTTAAATAACGCTGATACACTTTCTCCATTCGCGCCTCCAAAACCAGCAGATCGGCAGCATAGTCATCGCTGTAATCTTCGGCATTGTCTTTTCGAGTGGCGATAATTCCAGTGCTACTATTCAGCCCATCGATTACGGTCGCGACATCCTGCGCCAAACCCTTAGCTTTTGTATCATAGAGGCTTTGGTTGCTAGTGCCCGCCGACAACATGGTGGCCACATCGTCATAGCTATTGGCAATCGCCGCATCAAAGGTGGCCGCAGTCAATGTCAGATTACCGGTTTTATCAACACTAATACCCACATCTCTCAGGGCGGAGATCGAACCGCTCTTGGTCGAGGACTCAGCCATAAGTTTGTCGAATACTTGCTGCTTTATATAGCGCACTGCACTCTGCTCACGCGCCAAATCTCCGCTGTAACTGAGGTCTTCATTGGGAACGGAACTGGTTAAGTCAGCCAATAATCGGTTAAATCTATTATAGGCGGTGACCATCCCCTGCAGATTAGTTTTTAAGGTCGACTGATCATTGGTGACGTTTAATCTCACCGCGGTAGCACTGGCTTCAGACAACACAAATGTCGCCCCAGAAATTACATCAGATATTTCATTACTATCCCGAGTCAACGCCAACCCATTGACACTGAGAACGGCATCTTCGGCGCTTCGAAGGGTATTTCCGCTGTCGCCAAATCCGAGATCGGGGTTGGATGAAAGACTAAAAACGCCCTGACCACCTATGGCACCAGTGAGCATAATGCGGTAATTGGACCCCTGAGTTCCGGTATCCACCAGCGCCGCAGTCACGCCGGTATTAGCGGCATTAATAGCACTGACGACACCTGCTGGGGTTGCAGTAGAAACGTTAATTGAAGTGACTGTTGGGCTATTGATTGCGGTCACACCAGTGCGAGTAGAACTCACCGTGTGACTGCCCCCAGAGCCTGTCATAGTCGGCGCAGTAGAAATCGCGCCAGTTGTTTTATAACTAAACTCAAAGCCATTGCCGGCGGCATTCGCCTCGACAGTAAATAATAAATTTTCGTACCCTGAGCCAGCCTTAATCGCCGCTACTTGCTCTGCGATACTGGTATAGGCCGCACTGCCAACAGTCACGGTATTTTTGCCATCGCCGACCACTAGAGTTGTTGTGGCTGAGGCACTGGCGGTTACATTATATTTAGCGGTCACACCGCTCACGGCGCTTAGTGCACTGACTCCTGCAGTCACCGCGCCTTGAGCGCTGGAGAGGGAGCCGGTGCCGGCCGCCTTTTGACTAAAGGTAACGCCACTAGTGCCATTGACTGCTGCACTAAACTGAAAAGCGGCGGATGACGCCGCTTTTGCTTGTAGTGCCGCGGCATAACCGGCCAGGGTTTCGGCACCGGTAGAAGTGCTTCCAGCGGCATTAATTTCACTTTGGCTGACACTAATGCTATTGCCAGCGCCATCGGTTGCGGTAATGCTTGCCCCGTTGGCCACCGCAGCACGCAGGTCAGGCTCAGACAGAGTCTCGTTATAGGTGCCAGGCACCGTAGCCCCGAGAGACAGAGAGATATCAAAGGCTGTGGCATTCAGTACGGTTGTGCTTAGGCTGAATTGGTCAGAGATCGTGCGCTGGCTCTGGGCTAACTGACTGACAATTACGTCATAGGAACCTGAGACAGCATTACCCGCAATAGCGGTAAAACCCACTTTCCCAGCAGCCGAAGAGGAACCAGAACTGACCGCCAACTCGTCGGCATCATTAAGTGTCTCAATCGCGCTCTTTAGCGAACTCATTTCTTGAGCAATCAGCGCATAACCAGAAACTGATGCATCGCTAGCTTTTATTTTGTCCTCTATAGCTTGAGTCTGAGGCAGTTTAGTAACATCGGTAAGATTTCTAGCTAATGCCACAACGTCGATACCTGACCCGGCGTCTAGGGCGGTTAATATTTGCGTCGACGTGCTGGTGGTTGCAGCGGTCGTGGTTGCAGTCGTTTCAGCCATCTTAAATCTCTAATCAGGTTACTTTTATCAGCTCAGGCAATGCCTGAGTTATCTAGCGGATGTAATCAAACAGGCTCAACTGGGAGATCTTGGCAAAGCTGCTCTGCCCGGCCTCCAAAGACATAATTTCAGCTGTCAGCTGCGTAATCGCGCTGGCGTAATCTAAATCTTCGGCGCCAGAAAGCAGCTCTTGGTATCTCAACTTAGCATCTGCCAAGCTGTCGACCTGAGACTCAACGATATTCATGCGACTACCCACATCGGCAATAGCTAGTCCAACACTTTCAGTTAATTCGCTAATTTCCTTGAGGCTAGTCTGTAGCTGCGCGGGATTGTCACTCTTGAGGGCCGCAGTAAAATCGTCGATCACAGCGAAAAAGCCAACCCGCTCGGCCCCTTCATCACTCTGACGGAGAACGCTTGCAAACACCTCATTGCCCGGGCGGTTGAGCAGCAGTTGACGCTGATCGGACACATCCACCATGGTGCGAGTCTGATCTCCTTGATAACTGATCTCTCCTGCAGCATTCTCGGCGAAGGGTTGGGTTTGGGTCATGGCTCCAGAAAATACATAGTTACCAGAGACATCTTGACTGTTGGCCAGAGAGACAAGCTCGTTCCGAAGGGCGCTCACCTCGGTCGCAATAATTGAGCGGTCCGATGCCGAGAGACTGGCATTGATGGCCTGAACCGCTAGCTCACGCACACGCTGCAAAATTTTTTCAGAGCTCATCAGTGCTGACTCCTCAGCATTCAGGCGATTGTTAATTGTCTCAAGATTACCGGCGTATACGTCTTGACGATTGAGCGCAGTACTCAGACGCTGAATTAATGCGCCCTGCTCGGGGTTATCGCTGGGGCGAACAATTTGTTTGCCGGTTGCTAACTGGGTCTGCATATCAGCGACTTTTGCCTGCTGCTTGGACATCTGTGTTGTTGCGCGCTCAAATATCTGGCTGGTCGAGACCTTCATCAGTCAACTCCTTAACGAATGGTTAATATAGAATCAAATAGCTTTGAAGCTACCTGAATAATTTGTGCCGAGGCTTGATAGGCCTGCTGAAAACGAATCAGGTCGGCCGCTTCCTGATCAAGGCTAACGCCGGAAATCTGATCTTTGGAGGCAACAGCCTGGTCGTATACCACCTGTATGGCCTCTTTTGACATCATTGCCAGAGCGGCTTTATTGCCCACGGTGCCAACCAAGGTAATATAGGCTTCACTAAAGGTGCGACCATCATCCATTACTTGCTTATCCTGCAGCGCAACGAGGCGCAGCATATTGCCATTGTCACCAATGCCCTCTTTATTGCTGTCGACGGCAAAGCTGTCACCAGCCAGCGGATTACCATCAATCGCCACAACCATGCCGTTGTGCACAATATCCTCGCCCAGACTATAGCGCCTGTTAGCCACTACGGTGCCGGTGGCCTCATCGCTAATACTGTATTCAGTTGCAGATAAAAAGTTGATGGTAAACGGTTGCTGTAGACTTTTGCTCGCCGCAGTGCCGTCTGAGGTGCCAAACCCCGCTGCCACTGAAGCGCTGCCAGAGCCTGTCACAAATACCGCTAGATCTTCAGTTACCGGGCCATCCACATAGATTCCGGTCCGCAGTCCCAGCACGGCTAAGTCAGCTGGCACACCTGACGCACCGAAGGTAAAGCGAATCTCTTCATCACCCTGCATTTCCAGCTTTCCGCTGTATATCTTGTTTGGCGCACCCAGCGCATTAGTATTGGCTAAGCTGTCTGGGTTACCCAGCGTAATGGGTGCGCCTTCATCACCTGCTGCATTGGTCAGCTGTACGCGATCACCAGCAGCCACCTTTGCAACTACCTTGGTGTTAGCCGCCGCGCTATTGATGGCAGCAGCCAATTCAGTGGCGGATGTCAGCAAAGTGCCATCACCAATGGTCACGCCATTTATTGTCAGCTGTTGAGTAAAGTCGATACTACTGGCTTCAACCTCAATGCTGTTACTCGCCTTGGCCGTTACGCCAGTGGACGCCGATGCGCTGTTCAGCCAACTCGCCATGCTTGCCGCCGAGCTGGTCTCGCCTGCGCCCAGTGATAAGCTACTTAGGGGAATACCGTTTAAAACAAGGGCGTCGGCGCTGATCAGATCAATTGAGACCGAGGAAGCATTGCTCTGTAGGCGAACGCTATCTGATTTCGCAGAAGCCGCAATAGTGGTGGTTGTGTAGCTATCGGTAATCCCTGCCGCGCTCACCTGCCAGTCTTTGCGCTCAACATCAGAAGCCAGAAAGCCATAGGTGAGGCCCATATCCAGATAGGCATCTGATCCGGTTTTATTAAGATAGCTGTCAGTGTAATGACTATCAGGGTTGAAACCTTGGTCTCCTGCGAGCATAGTCGCGCGCGAAGTACTATCTAGGCTGTTGCCAAGCACATGGACGGCGTCGGCCGTCATCACCTGAAAACTGAGGTCGCTATCGTAGGGCACTTGCATCATCAGCGACGCCTGAGTGCTGCCTTGAGGAATCACATAGGCCGGCGCTAGATAGCTTGCCTTGACCACTTCGCCAGCCGCAGCACTGGGATTGTTACCCAGACTAGTGAGTATCTTTCCTGTGGCAAAGCCAGCGTCCTGTAATACCGGGGCTTGCTCTAGACTCACGGTTGCCGTACCCAGATTACTCAGATCGCTCATCACGCGCATGGTATCGCCAGTGGCGACAGCCAAGGGGTCAGTTTGAACCATTCGGATACCACTGGCTGGACGAGCCAGAGGACTAACCACAAAACTTTCGCCGTCGCGTGGCATGGCATCGACCGATAAACTGATTCCAGCGTAGTCAAAACTGCTGTGGCCAGCCTTAGCTTGGATAAATGTGCCGCTGTTAATATCCTCGATGCGCCAGCTATTCTGTTCGCTGACCCAGGTGGCACGAAACGGCGCAGAATCGAAAGCCTGAGGATCAGTAACCTCCGCTTGCAAATTGATCGCACTGTTACCCACGGCAGCAGTAATATCAAAAATCGGGTCTATAGCAAATAGATCGGTACCCAGATCGCCGCGACCGTCAAGGCCGGCGCGATGAACCTGATTGATTTCGGCAACTAGGGTTTGTGCCAAAAAGTCAAAGCTGTCCATGGCGGGTGCCAGAGTCTGAGTGCGAAAGCTCAGTAGTCCACCGAGTTCGCCACCGCTCACTGCGCTGGCCACTCGTCGGTCACCATAGGGCTCAATAATCAAATCCACGCGACCTGGGTCGCTGCTATCAAAGGCGGCGGCAAGGTCATAAGAGACTTTTTTGTCAGTGATTAGACTGCCGGCACTGCTACCCAAACGCACTTGCACTTGCCCAGACGTGGACTCGGCGGCATGAATTTTAGTCACTGCGGACATTTCACGCAGCAGCTGGTCACGCTGGTCGAGCAACATTGGTGGCTGCGCGTCGAGGGTGATTTTTTTGCCTAACTGGCGGTTAACAAACGCAAGCTTGTCGGCGAGGCTATTAAGTGTGCCAACCTGCTGGTCGACGCCCTCACGGGTTTCTAATTCGACAGCATCCAACTGGCCTGAAAGCTCGCGAAAACGCGCGCTCATGCCATCGGCATCTCGAAGAAAGTCGCTGCGCAGGTTAATCGAGGCAGGGTCGGCACTGAGAGCGCTAGCAGTGGCAAAAAACTTGTCCATGGCACTGGAGAGACCCGAGGCCTCAGACCCCATAACATCCACAACCCGATTAGCGTAATCGATCAACGGCTGTTGGGTAGCGAGCTTGCTGCCGCTGTCACGCAGACTTGATTCAGCAAATTCATCATAGGCGCGTTTAACGTTATCTAGGCGCGCACCGGAACCAACAAATACGGTGCCCTGCTGGCTCGGCACATTTTCTGAGGTCTCAGATATCTGCCGTGAATAGCCTTCGGTATTGAGGTTGGCAAGGTTATTACCTACAGTTGAAAGGGCCTGGCGATACAACTGAGTAGCGCCTGCTCCGATCGATAGAATATCTGCCATAGTCCCCTCCTTAAATTTGCTTGGTGCTTCTGTTTAAGCATTCTTTATTAAGCGCTTTCTTTTAAGTACTTTCTTTTAAGTACTCTCTCTTAAGTGCTTAGTCCTGTTACTTACTGCCGGGACTTAACGTCGACCCGTGAGTGGCATTGCGGTTTTAACATCGCCTGGTTCAAGTGTGATCGGCTTTGCTGCAGGTGTATTTTGCAACGGCAGACCAGTCGACGGCATCTGTTCATAGGCTTCTATAGCCTTGGTCGGGGATGTGCCTTGCACCTGATCACTGAGCCACTTGCCCATGCCAAAAGTTCCCTTTTGCGCCATTACCTGAGACAGTTCTTCGTGGTACATCTGCTCAAAGGTGTCCTGACTGGACGAACCCATCAGATCGCTTTTAAGCGGCGCATTAGCTTCGCGCATCGACTTAAAAATCATCTGGATAAACATGGCTTCAAACTGCTGACCCACCTCCTGTGCGGCACTGGCGTCATCGCGTTTTGCACGCGCCTTAAGATTGCCAAGACCGGCAAAGTCCAAGTAGCTTTTAGCTGAGAGACTAATATCAGACATTTAGATCACCACCAGGTCGGCACGCAGACTACCGGAGCTTTTCAGCGCTTCAAGAATGGCAATCAATGATGAGGGTGTTGCGCCAACCTGATTAACCGCATCGACGATTTCACGCAGATCGACACCGGGCTGGAACAAAAACATTTGATTGTTTGGCTCTTCGATCTCAATGTCAGCATTGGTAACTCCGGCGGTCACGCCATCACCAAAGGCATTGGGCTGACTGATTTCATTAGTCGCCGAAATCCGGACCGAGATAGTGCCGTGGGTCACCGCGACGGCATTGACACGGACATTACGGTTGATCACAGCAGTGCCGGTGCGTGAATTAATAACTACACGCGCTGGGGGTTCACCTGGGGTCACATCAAGGTTTTCAATCATGCTCATAAAGGCAACCCGCTGTGAGGAATCTGCCGGCGCCATCACCGCGATTGAAACACCGTCCAGCGCGCTGGCAACACCAGCGCCAAAGGTCTCATTGATCGCCTGGGTAATGGCATTAGAGGTAGAGAAGTCGTTATCTTTGACATTCAGCACAATAAATTCAGAGCTATCAAAGGGCGTTTCCACTAAACGCTCAACTGTGGCGCCATTGGGAATACGGCCTGAGGTCGGCACGCCAATGGTGACGCTGGTACCAGCGGCATCTTCAGAGATTCCGGTAACCGTCATAGATCCCTGGGCCAAGGCATAGGTATTGCCGTCGACGCCACGCAACTGGGTCATTACCAGATTGCCGCCACGTAGACTCTCGGCGACACCAATAGCCGAGACATTAATATCGATTCGCTGACCGGGCTTGGCAAAGGCCGGCATCTCAGCGGTGACCATTACCGCGGCGACGTTCTCCAGTTTCATTTCTTTCTGAGCGTTCTGCGAGGCCAGCGACGCCATGGCCTCGCCTAGGTCAAAATCGCTCACTGGGCCATCGACACTGACACCCAAGCCGGATAACAACGTCTTTAAACTTTGCGCCGAGAGAGGCAGGTCTTTACCGTCACCTGTACCGTCGAGACCCACAACCAGTCCAAAACCTACCAACTGGTTGGAGCGCACACCGGCGACATCGGTGAGGTCTTTGACTCGATCAGCGCAGACAGCGGAAGCCATTAATGCACTTAACATAATCACTAATTTTAGTTTTAAGGCACTGCTCTTTAACATGCTGCCCTTAATTACACTGATATCTATCATAACCCTATCTCCTGCAACCGCTTAGAACGGCCAGAATTTAAATATAAGTCCTGTGCCCCAGCCCGGCTTTGACGCATTGGCTAGGTCACCTGTGCCACGGTAAGAAATTTGTGCGTTGGCGATACGACGTGACAGCACCGTGTTGTCGGGCTGAATATCCGCTGGCCGAATAATGCCTTTGACACGAATGAATTCACTGCCTTCGGTGAGAGCCAGTTGCTTTTCACCTAGAATCACCAAATTGCCATTGCTGAGTACTTCAACAACCATCGCCGAAATGGAACCTGTCAATGAGGCCTCTTGATCGGCAGTCCCCGAGCCATCACTAGTGACCGTGCCGCCATCTAATTTAAAATCGCTAAAGAATCCGGTGCCGCGACCAATCTTAGATAGGACAGTGTCTTTTTGCGCTTCAGTGATAACATCGTTAGTCGCCGCGCGACTGGTAGAGATATCGCTGGTTCGCGATGCCTGAGTGGTCTCGCTGAGCAAGACAGTAATCAGATCGCCAACTTTGATCTCACCGGCCTGGTAGCTGCGCAGATCACCAAATAGGCCCATGCCATTGTTGAATATCGCACCGGTAGCCTGAGTAGCTGGTGCTGCAGGCGCAGGCTGTACCGGAGCAAACTCAGCCGTTGGCATAAGAGTTGGTTGCGATGCACAAGCGCCCATCAGGGTTGCTGTTGCACTAATCACCATGGCTCGCAGGATAATCATCATTCGGCCCTACAGATTGTTATTCAGGAAACGCAACATGCCATCTGCTGCAGAGATTGCCTTAGAGTTAACCTCGTAGGCGCGCTGGGTCTCAATCATATTGACCATTTCTTCAACAACATTGACATTAGATGCCTCCAGAGCACCCTGCATCAATTGACCTGCACCATCAGCCCCAGGGAGTGCCACCAACGGATCGCCACTGGCGTTAGTCTGCTGCAATAGATTGCGGCCGATTGGCTGCAACCCAGAGTTGTTTACAAAGCGTGATAGCTGCAACTGACCGATCTGGCTAGAGCCGCCGCCATTGGCTAATTCAACTGTGACAATGCCATCGCGACCAATGGTTAGACTGGCAGCGTTCTGTGGCACAGTGATGGCGGGCAGGACTGCCTGACCACCAGCAGTGACCAGACTGCCATCTGCAGAGAGCTTGAAGGAACCGTCGCGACTGTAGGCAATCGTGCCGTCAGCTTGCTGAACTGAGAAATAGCCATCACCCGAAATCGCCAGATCTAAAGCGTTCTCGGTGGTAATAATATTGCCCTGCCCATGAAGCTTTTCAGTTGCCACAACCCGAGTACCTGTACCCAGCATCAAACCGGTTGGGGTTTCTGATTCAGCGTCAATCTGACCGCCAGCGGGAACAATGTTTTGATACAGCAGGTCTTCGAAAACCGCGCGGTCTTTTTTGAAGCCCGTTGTGTTAACGTTAGCTAGGTTGTTGGAAATAACTGACATGCGAGTCTGCTGAGCAGTCAGGCCAGTTTTAGCAATCCAGAGTGAAGCATCCATCGTCTATCTCCTCTTCAGTTACGCCCTAAAGGCCTAAGGAAGTCTCATCATTGTTGAACCAGCTTCATCAATCGACTGGGTCTCTTTAACTAATTTCAGCTGCATTTCAAACTGACGACTGAAATCTAACATTTTGATCATCGTGCCAACGGGGTTGACGTTGCTGCCCTCAAGCATCCCAGGCATGACCGAAACGGGTTCCGGTCCGGTGGGGAAGTCCTTCCCCTTTAAGGCAGCGGTGTGAGCCTCGAACAAACCATCTTCACGACGCACTAATGGTGTCTGGCTGGCATCACGCAACATCAACTGGCCGATAGCCACCGCAGCATCTTCTGGGTCAGTGGGTGTCTGGGCGAACACCGTGCCATCCGGACTGATAGTAATCAGGTTGCCGACCGGTACCGAAATTGGACCGCCTTCACCCATAATCAACTCACCTTCAGCATTTTCAAGCACACCTGTGGTGCTGACTCTAAGATCTCCGCGACGGGTATAAGCAATATCGCCAGCGGGGGTTTGCACGCCCAGTACCGTGCTACCGTTCATCGAAACATCTAATGCTCGCCCGGTACTTATCGGCGTACCCGGCGTCAGGTTAATCAGATCCGAGATCTGTAGACCTGGCTGAAAGCGGGACTCATGTCCAGGACCATCGATTTTTATCGCGACCGAGGCAGTTTGAAAACTTTTCTTAAAGCCGACTGTTGAGACATTCGACAGTTCATTGGTAATAGCCGCTCTCACTATGCCTTGGCCCTGCATCGCCGAAAGTGCTGTATAAGCTAACTTATCCATTTCAGATTCCTCTTCCCGTGCGCCTAATCAGGCTCTTAACCGCGGATTTGAATAATGGTCTGAGTTAATGATGAACTGGTCTCAATCGCTTTCGCGTTAGCCTGGAAGTTTCGCTGGGCAGTAATCAAGTCAACCAATTCGGCAGTCAAATCCACGTTGGAGCGCTCTCGTGCACCAGCACGAATGGTGCCGAAGCCTGCAGCACCCGGCTCGCCAAGATTGGCGTCACCCGAAACCGAAGTGGCGTAATAGCTGGTATCACCAACCTGACGCAGACCTTTAGGTGTCGCGAAGTTAGCGAGAATAATTTTACCCAGAGATTTCTGCGAGCCGTTTGAGTAGCTGGCTACAACCAGACCATCG
>Ga0102887_1001035_pt1 | contig 12686 bp, 9 predicted proteins | sample Colrivmet1550B02_FD_84504 | JGI IMG/M metagenome (GOLD analysis project Ga0102887, IMG submission 84504) | Estuarine microbial communities from the Columbia River estuary - metaG 1550B-02 | ecosystem: Environmental > Aquatic > Marine > Intertidal zone > Estuary | place: USA: Columbia River...
AGTGCAAAAGCGCTAATCATTAAGCTGTATTTTAAAACTTTAAAGGTCATATTGTTTTATTTTTCGATATAGAGTACGTTCGCTAATTCCTAATTCATCTGCCGCTAATTTACGCTTTCCTTTGTGACGCTCGAGGGATTTTTTAATAAGTTCTAATTCTTTATCATGTAGAGACAGGGTTTCTTCTTCCTCTTCAATGGCATCAATATAGGTGAATTTATCTTCATTATCCTTTACGATTTCAACAACATTTTGTTCTCGTTGCTTTGCAGGAAGTGCTAAAAACTCCGATTCTTCTTCGGTTTGTAAAGCTTCCTCTTTGTTGTATATTTTTTGAATTAAACCTTCGTTATTTTTCTGAACATCGCTGTGGTTGTCGTTTTTCATTAACTCCATGGTCAGTTTTTTGAGGTCATTCAAATCACTTTTCATGTCAAATAAAACTTTGTACAGAATTTCTCTTTCTGTACTAAAATCACTCTGTTTTTTGTTTTTATCTTGAACTGTTGGAAAATGACCTCCCATATTTGGTAAATAAGTTTTTAAGGTCAATACATCAATCATTCTTGAAGATTCCAATACAGAAATTTGTTCTGCTACATTTCTGAGTTGTCTCACATTTCCACTCCACCGATAATTGATAAGTGCTTCAATTGCTTGTTCATCCAATCGAATGGTGGGCATTTTATATTTTAATGCAAAATCACTTGCGAACTTTCTAAACAATAAATGAATATCGTCTTTTCGATCTCGAAGTGAAGGCAATAAGATTTCAACGGTACTCAATCTGTAATAAAGATCTTCACGAAATTTTTCTTTTTCAATAGCCTCAAACATATTTACGTTTGTAGCTGCTACAATTCTAACATCTGTTTTTAAAACGGCACTGGAACCTACTTTTATAAATTCACCATTTTCTAAAACACGCAACAATCTAACTTGGGTTGTGAGTGGAAGTTCACCAACTTCGTCAAGAAAGATGGTTCCTCCATTAGCAACTTCAAAGTAGCCGGATCGGCTTTGGGTTGCTCCCGTAAAGGCGCCTTTTTCATGCCCAAAAAGTTCACTATCAATAGTGCCTTCTGGAATGGCACCACAATTTACTGCAATATATTTTCCGTGTTTTCGATGCGAAAGTTGATGTATTATTTTAGGAATACTTTCTTTTCCAACACCACTTTCTCCAGTGACTAAAACTGAAATATCTGTCGGTGCCACCTGAACGGCTTTTTCTATAGCACGATTTAAACCTGTGTCATTTCCAATGATGCTAAACCGCTGTTTTATAGATTGTACTGTTTCCATATTCAATTATTTTTAGACAAACCGACGGCTTCACCAATAAGGGTAGCACTTGTGCATTTATTTATTTTAACCATCACAAAATCACCGATCTTATAGTTTTCTTTTGGGAATACTGCAACCGTATTTTGTGCACTTCTTCCAGACCATTCGGAGGTAGATTTTTTAGATTCTTTTTCTATTAATACTTCTACCGTTTGATTCAGAAATTCCTCAGTTCTGAAAAGGCCATGAGCACGTTGTAATTCAACAACTTCAGCTAAACGTCTTTTTTTAGTTTCAAAAGAAACATCATCTTCTAGTTTTCTTTCAGCCATTGTGCCTGGGCGTTCCGAATAGGCATACATATAACCAAAACTATACTTAACAACGTTCATTAAACTCAAGGTGTCTTGGTGGTCTTTTTCTGTTTCGGTTGGAAATCCACAGATCATATCTTGAGAAATTGTACAATCTGGGAGTATATCTTTAATATTGTTGATCAAATCAATATACTCTTCTCGAGTATGCTGGCGGTTCATTTCCTTTAAAATCCGGTTGCTTCCGCTTTGAACAGGTAGGTGTACATGATTACAAATATTCTGATGTTTCGCCATTGATCGGATCACGTCCAAGGACATATCTTGCGGATTTGAAGTTGAAAATCGAAAACGCATTTTAGAGTGTGCTCTTGCACAGAGGTCTAAGAGCTTAGCAAAATCAACTGCTGTCGCTTTTTGCATATCCGTAGCTTTTGTGAAGTCTTTTTTAAGTCCACCGCCATACCACAAGTAACTATCTACATTTTGTCCCAAAAGAGTGACTTCTTTAAAGCCTTTGTTCCATAAATCACCAATTTCTTCAAGAATGCTTTGAGGGTCTCTACTGCGCTCGCGCCCCCTTGTAAATGGCACTACACAAAACGTACACATGTTATCGCAACCCCTTGTAATCGATACAAAAGCTGTGACACCGTTTGTATTTAGTCTTACAGGTGAAATGTCGCCATAAGTCTCATCTTTAGAAAGAATTACATTCACGGCACTTCGACCTTCGTTCACTTCAGAAATTAGATTGGGAAGGTCTTTATAGGCATCAGGCCCCACAACAAGGTCAACAATTTTTTCTTCTTCTAAAAACTTACTTTTAAGCCGTTCTGCCATACACCCCAAAACGCCTACTTTCATTTTTGGATTAATGCGCTTAACAGCGTTGTATTTTTCGAGTCGTTTGCGCACCGTTTGCTCCGCTTTATCTCGAATAGAACAGGTATTGACTAATACTAGGTCGGCTTCCTCAAGAACTTGAGTGGTATTATACCCTTGTTTTGAAAGAATAGAAGCTACAATTTCACTGTCGCTAAAATTCATAGCACAGCCATAACTTTCAATAAACAGTTTTTTAGTATTTTCTAGTTTAGGTATAAGGACTAATTTTGAGCCTTGAACCGTTTCATCAATTGTTTTCTCCATAAAATTTCAATATCAATTAAGGGACAATAAGCATGCAAAGATACAATAATTTTGTTTTTTATGACAAAGTGTCATGATTTTCATTTTTTATTTTGATTTCACAAAACAATCTTCTTTATTTGGAAACTATTAGTTTTCAAAAATTTTAAAGGATGTATGCATTTCAAACAATAATAAATAAAATTCAAAGCTCCAAATCAATAGATTTTGGAGATCTTTTCAACGAATCTCTAGTTTTATTTAAAAAAGTATGGGTTCAAGGGTTGTTACTTCAGCTGTTTTCGGTCATTATCATGCTTCCATTAATAATCAGTATTTATTTACCGTATTTCACACTTGCATTAGAGGGTGATTTAAACCAGCAGGTGGGTTCCATGGGTTCAAGCAGTGCTTTAATAGAACAATATGGCACTTCTTTAGTATGGATTTATTTATTGATGTTTGCATTGAGTCTTGTATCTTCTCTTTTGTACATGGGATTCTATAGAATTGTAAAAGAAATGGATCATGAAAAACCCTTTGTTTTATCTGATTTCTTTTATTTTTTCAAAGGTGTAGTTTTTGGGAAAGCACTAGGGGTGTTATTGACCTACACAGGGATAACTATATTAACAGCCTTGCTTTGCTTTTTCCCTTTGATTTATGCGACAGTTCCTCTTATGTTTATGCTTCCCGTATTTGCTTATAATTCTCATTTGTCAATCTCTGAAATTGTCAAGGTAGCCTTTAGAATAGGAAACAAAAAATGGGGTATTACTTTTTTAATTCTCGTGTTAAATGTGATTTTGTTTTATGTCGTTACATTTGTGACATGTGGCTTAGGAGCCTTGTTTATTAGCTGCTTTTTGTACTTACCTCAATATATTATTTATAAAAAAGTAATAGGATTTGACACGCCTGATTCAGCACCTCAATCGTTTGTTTTATAAGTTTTTAAGTCAAATATAATAACTATCAAAAACGATTGTAAATAGCAGTCATTTTTTGGTTTGAAAAAAAAATAAAAGAAAGAAATAAAAAAAATCATCTACATTTGTACCTCTCTAAAAATATGATATGGCTAAGAATTTAGTGATTGTTGAGTCTCCTGCTAAGGCAAAAACTATAGAAAAATTTCTAGGTAAAGACTTTAAAGTTGAGTCTAGTTTTGGACACATTGCGGATTTACCATCCAAAGAATTGGGGGTAGATGTTGATGGGGATTTTAAACCCAAATACGAAGTTTCAACCGACAAAAAAACGGTCGTTAGTAAGCTAAAAGCATTGGCAAAAAAAGCAGAAATTGTTTGGTTGGCAAGTGATGAGGATAGAGAAGGAGAAGCAATTGCATGGCATTTAGCAGAAACTCTAAAATTAGACAAAGCCAAAACCAAACGGATTGTTTTTCATGAGATTACAAAAACAGCTATTGAAAAAGCGGTAAAAACTCCTCGCGGTATAGATTACAATTTAGTAGATGCCCAACAAGCACGACGCGTATTAGATCGAATTGTGGGGTATGAGTTGTCTCCAGTGTTATGGCGAAAAGTAAAAGGTGGTCTTTCAGCTGGACGTGTTCAATCGGTTTCTGTTCGATTAATTGTAGAACGTGAACGTGAAATTCAAAAATTCCAATCTCAAGCGACTTTCAGAATTGATGCAGAATTCACAACCGCAAAAGGACAAGTTTTTAAAGCAAAACTTCCAAAAACATTTGACAGCGAATCTGCTGCAAAAGCATTTTTAGACAAAAATAAAAATGCTTCTTTTTCAGTTTCAAGCTTAGAGAAAAAACCTGCTAAAAAATCACCAGCACCGCCATTTACCACTTCTACATTACAACAAGAGGCCTCTCGAAAATTATATTTTTCGGTAAGTAAAACAATGAATATGGCTCAGCGACTTTATGAAGCTGGTCTGATCACTTACATGAGAACTGATAGTGTAAATCTTTCGCAAGAAGCACGTAATACTGCCGCTAAAGAAATTTCCTCCTCGTATGGAGATACTTATAGCAAGCCTCGGAATTTTAAAGGAAAATCTAAAGGTGCACAAGAAGCGCATGAGGCCATTCGCCCTACCAATTTCTCAACCCACTCGGTAAATATAGAAAGAGATCAAGCGCGTTTGTACGATCTTATATGGAAACGTGCTATTGCCTCACAAATGAGTGATGCACAATTGGAGCGTACCAATGTTAAAATAAGTACCCCTAATCACAGCGAAACATTTACGGCAAACGGTGAGGTTATTAAATTTGATGGGTTTTTGAAAGTATATTTAGAAGGAACTGATGAGGAAAATTTAGAACAAGAAGGTATGTTGCCAGCGATGATACTTAATGAAGCGTTAGGCAATAATTATATAACAGCTACCGAGCGTTTTTCGAGGCCTCCTTACAGGTACACGGAAGCATCTTTAGTAAAAAAATTAGAAGAATTAGGAATAGGAAGACCTTCCACGTATGCTCCTACAATTTCAACAATTCAAAACAGAAAATATGTTGAAAAAGGGTCTGTAGATGGTGCGGAACGAAGCTATTCTTTATGGACGTTTTCTGAGGGAGAATTAACTGGCAAAAAACTCACTGAAAAGTTCGGCTCTGATAAAGGAAAGTTAGTACCTACAGATATAGGAATAATTGTCACTGATTTTTTAGTGAATCATTTTGAAGCAATTTTAGATTATAATTTTACAGCCAAGGTTGAAGCTGATTTTGATTTAATTGCTAGTGGAAAAGAGGATTGGACAAAAATGATGAAGTCATTTTATAAAGAGTTTCATCCACAAGTTGAAGACGTTAGTCAAAATGCAGAGCGTGAATCTGGGGAGCGTATTTTAGGTACAGACCCAAAATCGGGACGTCAACTAAGTGTTCGTTTGGGTAAATTTGGACCGATAGTTCAAATAGGAAAAGCTGATGAAGAAGAAAAGCAAGTATTCGCAAGTGTGCCTCCAAATTTTCAACTAGCAGCCATTACTTTTGATGAAGCTTTGGAATTATTTAAACTTCCTAAAGATTTAGGGGTCTATAAAGGGGAAGACCTTATTGTGAATAATGGTCGTTTTGGGCCTTATGTAAAGTTTGGAGATAAATTCATATCCCTTCCTAAAGGATTAGATCCTATGCGAGTTGAAATTGAAGATGCAATTGAACTAGTTAAAGAAAAAGAAGCTGCCGACGCTCCAATTTATGAGTACGATGGATTGCCGGTTCAAAAAGGTAAAGGTCGTTTTGGGCCATTTATCAAATGGAATAATATGTTTATTAATGTCAATAAAAAGTATGATTGGGACCATCTTTCAAACGACGATATTGAGTCTTTAATTAAAGACAAAATTCAAAAGGAAATTGATAAACTGATTCATGATTGGGAAGAAGATGGTATTCGTGTTGAAAAAGCACGATGGGGACGCCACAACATCATTCAAGGAAAAACGAAAATTGAACTTCCAAAAACAGTAGATGCTACCAAACTTACTTTAGAAGAAGTAAAAGGGATTATTGCTAAAAATGCACCGAAGAAAAAAACACGAGCTAAAAAGAAAAACTAATGGATTATAGTTTTCTTTCACCAGTAAAAGATCGGCTTGTAGACGAATTAGAGTTGCTGCATGACCAGACTATAGGAAAAAAACTAAGGATTCACAGTTCTACACTTGAGCCAGCTTTAGATGACGTTAAAATGGCGGTTGTTGGGGTTTTGGAATCTAGAAACTCTGTTGACTATATTGGTGAAGAATTTCAGTTTAACGAAATTCGAAAAGCATTCTACGGCTTATTTCCAGGAAATTGGTCACACGAAATTGCGGATTTGGGTGATATTCAAAAAGGCGAAACTGTTGAAGACTCTTATTTTGCACTAATTCAGGTGGTTTCTAGCCTGATAAAAGAAAAAATTATCCCAATTATTATTGGCGGAAGTCAAGATTTAACTTACGCTAACTACCGAGCTTACGACAAAATTAGTTCAATGATTAATATTGTTAATATTGATAAAAGCTTTGATTTAGGAGATTCTAGTAAGCCTATCAATAATGGTAGTTTTTTGGGGAAGATTATTCTGGAACAGCCCTATAATTTATTTAATTATACAGTACTTGGGTTTCAAACGTATTTTAATTCTCAAGAAGAGATTGATTTAATGGAGAAACTTTATTTTGAATCATACCGATTAGGAGCAATTACGAAATCAATTAGTGTGGTAGAACCAGTGTTGAGAGACGCTGATATTGTAACCTTGGACCTCAACGCTGTCAAGTCTTCAGAAGTAAGTCTAAAGCAAAAATTCTCACCTAATGGGCTTGATGGTCGTGAAATTTGTGCCATTTCAAGGTATGCTGGAATTAGCAATAAAGTAACCTCTTTTGGAATTTATGAGTATCATCCTTCACAAAATGATGAAGCAACTGCAATGTTAGTTGCCCAAATTATGTGGTACTTTATTGAAGGAGTAAATTGCAGAGTTAAAGATGATGACTTTAGTGATTCAACCAGTTATTTAAAATTCACAGTCCTTGTTGAGTCTGAAGAATTAGTGTTTTTTAAGAGTAAAAAGACGGGAAGGTGGTGGATAGAAATTCCTTTTTTAGAGTATTCAGATACTAAATCGAAACAACATCCGTTATTAGCCTGTACATATGAAGATTATGTGAGTGCTACGAAGGGGTTGATCCCTGAACGTTGGTATAAAGCATACAAAAAAAATTAGACTTTAAAGTGTAAAATTAGTCATAAATTTCGTTGCAGAATTCAACTAAAAAAAAGTTGTTTTTTAAGAAATATATAGATAAGTTTACACCTTGAAGTTTTTAGGAGTTTATTCCTTGAATTTATTTATTTATGAAAAAAATTGTAATAATAACATTAGTTTTAGCTTTTATCACCAGTTGTGGGTCAAAAGATAAAGGAGAACTGGTAGGTGTAAAAGGAAAGAAATGGCACCCAGAGAAACCCTATGGGATGTCCTTGGTTCCTGGTGGTGCTTTTGTAATGGGAAAATCTGACGATGATCTTGCTGGGATTCAAGATGCCCCAACTAAAACAGTTTCTGTTCGTTCGTTCTATATGGATGAAACTGAAATCACCAACAGTGAGTATCGACAGTTTGTGTTTTGGGTACGAGATTCAATTTTAAGATTCAATCTAGCCGAATTGGCAGATCTAGAAGGTAAAACTCCAGACGACGAAGGTATTGGTGAATTTGCCTACCTATCTGCTGAGGAAGAAGACTTGACTCCTTATGAAAAGTACATGCTTGATACGTACGGAAATGAACAACGTAAAATTAACAACGATGTTGATCTTATTTTTGAAACCGATGAATATCCAGATGAATTATATTCTGAAGTCCTTGATAACATGTATCTTCCGTTAGAGGAATCTTATAACGGGCAACGCACTTGGGATGTGAGTCAATTTGAGTTTGAATACTCTTACATGGACATTCAAAGAGCTGCGAATGATAAAACTCTTTCACGTACCGATGTTATCAGAAGAGAGGCAGTCAAAGTATATCCAGACACAACTGTGTGGATTCGAGACTTTGAGTATTCGTACAACGAACCAATGCATAACGATTATTTTTGGCACCAAGCTTATGGAGACTATCCAGTAGTTGGAGTTAGCTGGGAACAAGCCAAAGCATTTTGTCAATGGCGTACATTAGCAAAAAACACCTACAAAAAAGATAAAGGTCAGCAATTTGTAAATTCATTTCGATTGCCATCAGAAGCTGAGTGGGAATATGCCGCTCGAGGTGGCCTTGAAGGGGGTACTTTCCCGTGGGGAGGTCCTTATGCCAAAAACGATCGAGGATGTTTTATGGCAAACTTCAAACCGTTAAGAGGTAACTATGCTGCCGATCAAGCATTATACACCGTAGAAGCGGACTCTTATGAGCCGAATGATTATAATTTATACAACATGGCGGGTAACGTAGCCGAATGGACAATGTCATCTTATCATTCATCATCTTACGATTTTTCATCTTCGATCAATCCAAATGTAAATGATGATGGTTATAACCGTAAGGTCGTTCGTGGAGGTTCATGGAAAGACGTCTCTTATTACTTACAAGTAAGTTCAAGAGATTACGAAGTAGATACAATCCAAAGAAGTTACATTGGTTTTAGAACCGTACAAGATTATATGGGTACTGACGTAACAGCAAATCAAGCAACTAACTAATATTATACAATAAATTTAAACTATCAATTATGGCATTTAAAATAAACAAAAAAGTGATGAATATGGCTTATGGCCTTGGAGCAGCGGTAGTAATTATTGGGGCTCTAATGAAAATTATCCACAAAGATTTAGGACCTTTAACAGGAAGTATGTTACTTACTATTGGTCTTGTAACAGAAGCTGCAATCTTTGCACTTTCTGCATTTGATGCCCCAGAAGATGAACTTGATTGGACTATAGCATATCCAGAATTGGCTGGTGGGAAAGCTAAAGGAGCTAAACAAGAAAATCCAGAAGGTATTCTGACAAAAAAGTTAGATAGTCTGTTAAAAGAAGCTAAAATTGACGGTGCTTTAGTAACGAGCTTAGGGGATAGCATAAGAAACTTAAATTCAACGGCATCTGAAATGGGTGGATCTCAAGGTGCGTCTCAAAAATACAGTGAAGAAATGGCAAAAGCAGCTGCTCAAATGGAATCTATCAATAGTCTTTACAAAGCTCAACTTGAAAGCGCAGGGCGTCAGGCTGAAATCAACCAAGAGTCTATTGAGAATGCAACAAAACTCAAAGAACAAATGGAATCTTTAGCATCTAACTTATCTTCATTAAATGGAGTTTACGGAGGGATGTTATCTGCAATGAACAAAAATTAATTAGTGTTTTAACTACTAAAATTTATTTATTAATTTAAAAACTAATTAACAATGGCAGGAGCAAAAGAAAGTCCAAGGCAAAAAATGATTAATTTGATGTACCTAGTATTTATATCAATGCTAGCATTGAACATGTCAAAAGAAGTGTTAAGTGCCTTTGGAATGATTTCAGAGCAAGTAACAGAAAATAATATTTCTTTACAAGAACGTATAATTACATTTGAAACATCCATAGAAAGTAATTATCAGCAAGAAGGTAAGATATGGAAAGAAAAAAAGATAGCTAAAGATCAAGTGCATGAAATTGCAACCAATTTCTTAAATTATCTTGACGAACTTCAACAAACTCCACCTCAAAAAGAAGTTAAAGGTTTAAAAGATCCAATTAACGACTATGAGGTAATGGATAAGCCAGATTATTTTGATAATAAATTCTTTATCGGAAGTCAAGGGGTTTTAAAGCCAGAAGGTCAAGAATTTCTAGACAAAATCAATCAATTTAAAACTGAATTTATTGCAGTTGTAGACTCTTTGAATGTTGGAAAAAGTGACGAAAATTACGTCAATATTATCAATGAAGTTAACGATTTATTCGATGTAAAATCTGAAGTTATCAATAGATCAGGAGCCAAAACAACTTGGATTGAATATAATTATTTTGGCTTTCCTGAAGTCGCGTCAAATACAAAACTGACCGTAATGAAAGCAAATGTTCTTGGCTTTCAAGCAGAACTATTATCTGCAATGATTGGTGGTCAGTATAAAATAAACGCTACACTTGCCAATTTTGATGCTTATGTGGTTTCAGATAAAGCTGCATATTTTCCAGGATCAAAATTCTCTGGTAAAATAGTTTTAGGTAAAAAATCCGAAAACTTGCAACCAAAATCTATTACAATCAACGATTCTGATATAGACCCATTAGAATCTTTAAATTCTGAAGGTGAAATTGTACTCGATTTCCCTGTGGGAACTGTTGGAACAAGAGATATTACAGGAACTATTACCTTTATTGAAGGTGATGATGAACCAATTACCATCCCTGTGGTCTCAAATTATGAAGTGATTTCAAAGCCAAACTCTGCTTCCGTACAAGTAATGGGAAGAAATACATTGTTCAGAAACTTTGACAATTTAGTAAAAGTATCAGTGCCTGGTGTTGCGGCAAATCTAGTCACAGCAACAGGACCTGGAGTTACTAACAAAGGAGACGGGATATACACTATAAAACCTCAAAAAGGTCAAGAACTTATATTAAACATCACGGCAGAACTTCCAGATGATACTACGTTTACAAGCTCTGAAAAATTTCAGATTAGGAGAGCGCCAGTACCAAATATTTTATTCAATGGTAAAGAAGGTGGTGCGATGTCAAGAAGTTCTATGATAAGTGGATCTATGAGTGCTATTTACGACCCAGCTTACGGATTAGAATCGACAGTTAGAGTTCGATCATTCACCGTTAAAATTGGACCAAAATCCTTTGAATGTACAGGAAAAGCTTTAAATGCAAAAGCAAAGGCTTACTTGAAAAAGGCACCAAAAGGATTTGATGTTAGTTTCAAGAAAATTAATTATGCAGGGATTACTGCCGGTCAAAAACAATCGGGTCCCTCAATAACCATAAATTAAATTAAACATGAGAAAATATGTTTTTTTATTAGTATTCCTTTTGAATCTATCTTTTGGGTTTTCTCAAGCGAACCTTTTAAATACGAAATCATCTTATGAACTCGAAACAGTTTCTAAGTTAGAAGAAGATATGGAATCGCAGCCTCTGGACTACGCAAAAGTGAGCGATGAAGATATTGTATTCTCTTATACAACTTGGGAAGTGATTGATTTAAATGAACGTGTCAACTTTCCGTTTCTTTATCCGACAGATGAAAGCTCTGTGACTCCAGATAGAAAACCCTTAATTCGTTATTTAATTGATGGGATACGAAATTTTGAATTTCCAGCGTATTTTAATGATACTTTTACAGAAGAAATAACAGATGAAGAATTCGAAAATATTCAAGTTTATAAAACTCTAAAAGATGGTGTCGATGCTGATGGAATTACTGAAGGTAAAGAACACTTTGATATTGCGGGTTCATGGCGTGAACATTTAGAATCGCTTGGCTATGAATTTCCTGAAGAAGAATGGGTTACTTACGATCCATCGTCTGCGGAATTCTTAGAGCTTGAAGACAATGTTAAGGTAGATGTTTTTCAAAAAAAATGGAATGCTGCTGCAACTTCTGTAATGCCTGATACTGATTTTAATTCTGCTGAATTTGAGAACAGTGATGTAAGAAAATACATTATTAAAGGTATTTGGTATTTCGATAGAATTGCTACTGAACTTAAATTCAGACCTATTGCTATTGGACCAGTAGCACTCAGTGCAGAAGATAAATTTGAACAAACCAATGACGATTCAGGTAGTTCAGACGATTCTGGGGATGATGGTGGTTTTGGAGCCTTCTTTGATGACGAACCTGAAGAAGAAGTTGCTGTTGAAGAACAAGTCGTTGAAGAGGATGCTGAAGCAGATAGTTTTGCGGTCATAAGTAATGAGCCCGCAGTCGATTCTGAAAAAGAGTATACGCCTATGTTTTGGGTTTTTTATCCAGAAGCTAGAGATGTTCTTAGCAAGGCTTATGCCTTCAACCAAAAGAATATGTCTAAACCTTTTTCTTTTGACCGTTTAATTAATTCAAGACGTTTTTCTGGGACTATTTACAAAGAAGCGAATGTTTATCAAGACAGAGACATTAGAGATTATATCAGTAAAAATGCATTGATGCAACTACTAGAATCTGATCGTATCAAAGAAAAAATCAGAAATAAGGAACAAGATATGTGGAGTTATTAATTCACAACCTTACTGCTACAACAAAACGCTTATCCATACGATAAGCGTTTTGTATTTTAATACCTTTGTAAAATGAAATATGATTACATCATTGTGGGGTCGGGATTGGCAAGTATTATGTTTGCCGAGCAGTTACGCCTTTATAATAAATCATTTATCATTATTAGTAACCGTTCTCAGCAAGCGTCTGTAGTAGCAAGCGGGTTATACAACCCCGTAGTTTTAAAGCGCTTTACAGCCACTTGGAATGC